>Ga0075108_10000106_pt1 | contig 48106 bp, 48 predicted proteins | sample AntAceMetag02UK1_FD_69797 | JGI IMG/M metagenome (GOLD analysis project Ga0075108, IMG submission 69797) | Saline lake microbial communities from Ace Lake, Antarctica - Antarctic Ace Lake Metagenome 02UK1 | ecosystem: Environmental > Aquatic > Non-marine Saline and Alkaline > Saline | place...
CGGTTCTCACAACCTGTGTATTTTCCTGTAATCTTGCCGTATAACAAGAAAAATCGTGTTCGCCAACAAATACACCGGCTGCCTCTTTCATAAGATCCAAGTCTAAATCTACCAACACATTGGTCAAAAATGGTGCGCAAAAAGGATGGTTTTTAGTCCCATAGGAAAAAAGATAACGGTATTCCTTGACTTTGCTATGTTGGATAATATTGAAGTCGGATGTTGTGGGGATGATATCGATTACCTTGATATCCGAAGGCAAATTCAAATTGAACAGGTCGATGAATCCTACCAAGTCGGGCAATTCGTTTTTTGTTACAAAAAGCTCAAAAGCTCCGTCTAGGGAAGATACCTTGGCATCTGTTCTGCCGGCACCGAGTATTTTACACGGGGTATCGGGCAGTATAAATTTTAGGGTTTTTAGGAGCATCCCTTCTACCGTCAATTGACCGGGCTGTTTTTGCCATCCACTAAATCTGAAGCCTAAATAGTGCACGCGTACCAAATAATAAAAGCGTTTTTTCTGCATTTGTTGAATTTCAACTACTGGTAATTGGCCATAAAGCCTATAAATTTATAACGAAAGGGATATAAAATACAGCTATTCCTTATGATGTTTCTTTGAATACGATGCTTTAGAACTACAAAAAAGTTATGGCTCAAAAGGATGACACCTTTAAGACCCAGTTAGCTAAATATAAAAAGGGTCTTACCAAAGCTATGATAAAACCCTTTATACTTAAAAATACATATAGATTTCAACTACAGATCACTAATAAAACTACCGTACATGTCCTTAAATTGATACCCGTCCTCAAAACGCTGTTTGTTCAGTTTTTTGTGGGATACCAAGCCCCAAAGTACCAATTCCTTTAGAAAATAAACATCTTCCTTAGGGAAATCGGGCTGGTGTTTTTTAACCAGTTCGTTCAGGGCAGGAATACTGTCCAAAGTGCGTTTGTATTCTTCGTCGGTAAAATCGTCCAAGAGCTCAAACCCTTCGCCTTGAAAAAACCAATGCAACAGCTCGTCATAAGGGGTTTCCGCATCCTTACGTTCCAACTTTTTAATTTCCGGAAAATATTCCGGAAACAAGGACTTTACGGCATCATCTATTAAGATACCCGCTACACCGTCCGCACCTTCTTGCTCGCCTTCGTAGACCAATTCAATCTTTCCTGTAATGGATGGAATTACCCCTATAAAATCGCTCAAACGCACCATAGTATTCTCGGCTCCCGTTAATAAAGCCCTTCGTTCTGCGGTACTCAATAAATTCTCGAAGGCCGTAATGCTAGTTCTGGCACTTACGCCACTTTTGGCATCTACATATTCGCTTTCCCGCGCCTCAAAACTGATTTGCTCCAATAAATCCTTGGCGAGATCCGGAACGTAAACGGCATCCGTTTGCCGTTTATCCAATTTGGATTCTTGGGCGGTAATCTTCCGAGCAGTCTCTATATCCTCCGGATAATGGGTTAAAATCTGTGAACCTATCCTATCCTTCAAGGGGGTCACAATGCTTCCCCTATTGGTATAATCCTCAGGGTTTGCGGTAAAGACAAACTGGATATCCAAAGGTAATCGCAGCTTAAAGCCCCTGATCTGAATATCCCCTTCCTCCAATATATTGAAAAGCGATACCTGAATCCGAGCCTGCAAATCGGGTAATTCGTTGATGACGAAAATACATCTGTTGGCCCTGGGTATCATTCCAAAGTGAATTACACGGTCGTCCGCATAGGATAATTTTAGATTGGCGGCTTTAATGGGGTCTACATCGCCTATCAAATCGGCCACAGTTACATCCGGGGTAGCGAGTTTCTCATAGAAACGCTCGCTTCTATGCATCCAAGTAACGGGCGTATCATCGCCTTTTTCCTTTATCAGTTCTAGCGCGTAGCGCGACATGGGTTTAAATGGATCATCATTTATTTCGGAACCTTCCACCACAGGAACCCACTCATCCAATAATTCCACCATCAAACGGGCGAGTCGGGTTTTCGCCTGTCCACGTAAGCCCAACAAGTTGATATTATGACGGGATAAAATAGCCCGCTCCAACTCGGGAATAACGGTGTTCTCATAGCCCCAAACCCCTTCAAAGCTGTCTTTCCCGGTTTGTAATCGCTCACGAAGGTTATCGCGAAGTTCGTCTTTAATGCTTTTGTTACTGTACCCAGCCGCTTTTAACTGACCTAAATTTTTAATTTCTGTGTGTTTCAATTTCAATTTTTTTTTGATGATTTTGTATTTATTTTATTTTTTTTAAGTCCTTCGCCAATCTCTCCTGAAAAGTCCTCCCCTAACCCATCCTAGGGAGTCCTCCCCTGTCCCCTCCCAAGGAGGGGGATGATTTTCGCAAACGGCTAAATATTTTCTATTTATTTAGATTTTTCTCAAATCTTACTTTTAACTTTTTTTCACTACCCACTAACGACCTACCCGCTACAAACTATTTATTTCATCTAACCACTATTGCTATGGATTGCCACGTAACAACGGCTCTATTTCATCACTTCAAAATTAGTTTCTCTCCGCGCAAAGACGAACCATGAACTTTTTACTTATTACTTTTTATTGCTACTGCTCACTGTTTGCTTTTTTCACTACCAACTACCAACTACCAACTACCAACTACCAACTACAAACTATCTCAATTTCTTCCTCCGGTTAGATTCATAATCCTCAAAAATCATTTCTCCAAGTCCTTTGAGTCCCGTGAAGAACGCTTTGCCTTTGTTGGCTTCCGTAAACTGACGGATAAATTGCATTAAATAAGGGTCTTGGGCAATCATGAACGTTGTGATGGGAATATGTAGTTTTCGGGCCTGTCGCGCCATATTGTAGCATTTTTCTACAATGTAATCGTCCAGTCCTACGCTGTTTTTATAATAGGTGCCGTCGGGAAGTCGCAGACAGCTGGGTTTTCCGTCGGTAATCATGAAAATCTGTTTGTTGGTGTTCCGTTTTCTGCGTAACATATCCATCGCCAATTGTAGGCCTGCCACGGTGTTGGTGTGGTAGGGTCCGACTTTCAGGTAGGGCAAATCCTTGATCGGAATAGGCCATGCATCGTTTCCAAATACCAAAATATCCAAGGTATCCTTGGGGTAGCGCGTCGTAATGAGTTCCGAAAGCGCCATCGCAACCTTTTTTGCGGGCGTAATGCGGTCTTCGCCATAGAGGATCATACTGTGGCTGATGTCGATCATCAAAATCGTGCTCATCTGCGCCTTGTATTGGGTGTCCTCTACCACCAAGTCTTCTTCGCTCAGTTGAAAACTACCGATACCGTGGTTTACTTGGGCATTTTTAAGGCTCTCGGTCATGGAAATATGTTCCAATCCGTCACCATAACGATATTCCCTTAAATCCCCCGTATGTTCGTCGCCTTGTCCGGATTTTCCAGTTTTGTGGTTTCCGGCACCATTGCGTTTCAACTTTCCAAAAATCTGGTCCAGCGCACGCTGACGAATTATACGTTCCATCTTGGCGGTTATGGAAATGTTTCCACCCTTACCATCGCCCTCTTCCCCTTCTTCGCCGGCACCACCGCCATCCTCGAATTCCTCTTGAATGTAGCCTTTCGCCTTTAAATCTTCTATAAAATCGTCTACCGTATAATTCTCGTCCGTTAGCTCATATTCCTTGTCCAATTCGCGCAGCCAATCAATGGCCTCGTCAAAATCGCCCGAAGTATGGGTTATCAGTTCCTGAAAAATATCAAAAAGTTTCTCAAATGGGGATATTTCCGCTGCTTCGTACGGAACGAAACGGAATCCTTTTCTTGTGTTCATAGCCATAGCATAAAATTAAGACTTTTCCGTTGGATGCGTTGCGTATTTAGGAAATGTTAACACGGGAGGGCAAATACAAACTCAAATACAAATACAAATGTCAAACTCAAATTCAAGTTCAAGTATCAAGCCTGCCCACCGTATACCTGCAATGCCAAGTTCAAAAATGGTTCTGAAGAGACCTTGCGCTTTTATCTGTGTGCTTTGCGCTGCGAGCTGTCTTGCTTTACGTTTTGAGCATTACGCTTCGTTTATTATTTGTACTCTCAGCCAACGGCTAGCAACGCTTCTAAAACAAGAACAATTTCAGTAGCGATGGCGGAAGTTTCTTTAAAATGGCCCTAAATATTTGATACTTGACCGTGTCGTACATCGAATAAGGATAACTCAACTCAATATCCATGGGCAATGATTCGTTCTAAATTTTATTGTACTAATTATAAATTGATTTCTATGATACGTAAAATGCATCTACTCTCTTCTTTTTCAGTATTTCTCATGTTCTTTACTGCTTGTTCAAGTGATGAAGAAATTGACATGGTGCTGCCAGAAGGTACGGAAGCAGTTGATGATAGTGATGAAAAAAAGGATGACGAAAGTGATGAAAATACTGCTGAACCTGTCTCTGGAGCGGTAACTTGCAAAGATGTTTCTACTTATGTATTCAATGAAAAGGACGGAATCATATTTGTGGAGTTCGAAAATGCCAAATTTACAGGAGATTGGAAATTGAAGACCAACGGCTCCAGCTATTCCGGCGATGGTTACATGGTCTGGGAAGGTACACAAAATATGGGCAACCCCGGGATTGGAGCTACCACCTACAAATTGAAAATCAATAACCCGGGCACCTACCAATTCCTATGGCACTCCGCAGTAACCACAGGGGATGACGGGACCGAGCACAACGACTCTTGGCTGCGCTTTAACGATGCTACCGACTTCTACGGCCAAAAGCGCCAAAGTGATAGTAGGGTTTTCCCCAAGGACAGAGGAAAAACACCAAATCCGGAAGGCGCCAGCAAGGACGGCTGGTTTAAAATTTATAGGAGCGGTAGCGATGTCGACTTTAAGTGGCAGTCGTCTACTTCTGACAACGATGCCCATGATATTTTCGTGGAATTTGATAAGCCCGGCACCTATCTTATGGAAGTATCCGCGCGTTCAAGTGGACACGGAATAGATAAATTTGTTCTCTTTAATACCAGTCTTGAGCGAGCGGATGCCATAACTATCGAAACTTTTAGCGCCATTACTTGTGATTGAAGTAGTCTGCACTGTTTGCGATAAATATTGATTTTGTATGGGAATCGAATCTAATTTTCTAAGCATTATATCTAAAATCGATAGTCTGCATTAGAAGATACGAATATTGTAGCAAAGACCGTACTTTAGTGCCGCTATGGCAGAAGAACACCTAGAACGACAAATTAAAGGTTTTTTATCTACGCCTCCAATATGGTTACGTTCCCAATTTACTATCCAACAGTTTGATTTTCCACAGGTGGATTTGCAAGACCTCCGTCCGACACCTATTCCACAGAAATTGCGGTTGGGACACCAAATGGAATATGTATTCAAACAATTGATTGAAGATGGTACTCAATATAAGATCCTTGTCCATAACCTTCCCATAAGAAAAGGCAAGCAGACCATCGGCGAGATCGATTTCATATTGAAGGACTCAAAGACCGAAGCGCTCATTCATGTAGAAATGACCTATAAATTCTACATCATCGACCCGCAAATATCCGAGTCCGTTCACCAGCTCATGGGACCCAATAGGCGGGATATGTTCTTTACCAAGATGGAAAAAATTAAAAAGGAGCAATTTGGCCTCCTCCATTCCCCCGAAGGAAGTACCGCCCTACAAGCCTTGGGAATTGTTGACACGCAGGTAGCACACCAAGCCTGCTTCAAGGCACAACTTTTTGAACCTTACCTTAGCAAACCCTTGTACTTACGTCCTCTGAACCCCAAATGTATCGCTGGCTATTGGCTTAGGCTGCACGACTTGCAAACCGACACCTTCAAAAATGCACATTTTTACATCCCCTATAAATCGCAATGGGTCATACAGCCACACGAAGCCGTGGATTGGTCTTCCCATTACGAGGCAGTACTGGAAATAAACCTCCGCCTGCTAAAGCAAAACGCCCCTATGGTGTGGATGAAAAAATCCGAGACCGAGTTTGAGAAGTTTTTTGTAGTTTGGTGGTGATTTTGGAAATATGAATTTAGAAGTACAAAGTTGGAAGTATTAAATTAGAATATTAATTTCTTAAAACGGATAAAATAAAGTAAGAATTGCGCCGGGGACGAAATGAAATTTTGCATAAGATAATAGAGATACCGTTTGGATTTAATTGAGCTGTTCCACAAAAATGTCGCCCTTATCATTGTAGTTGTCCCCAATACTATTCTTTTTGAGTCCGCTGGAAATGCTAAATGCTCAAGAATTTTCCAGAAGCATCCTCGAATACTACCAAGGGATAACCTAAAGTAGTATAGGTTTTGGTTTCTTATCATATAACCAAAGAAATAATGGTAGAAATGAAATAATTTTAGAAAGAGTTAAAGACTTCCTTATTCGGTCCTAATAGTATCCAATTTTAACTCCACTACCTTCCCATATTGGCGCAATTGATCAATATCAAATTCAGAAGTATCGCCATAAATGGTAATCACGGCCGGTTTGTCCTTTATATTGTTCTCATAAAATGATTGAATATCGCCAAAGGTAAGGCTCGGAAACTCTGCATAATTCAATTCATTGGGGTCTGTTTTATAGCCAGTTTTCAAGAAGGTTTCCATTGTGGTAGAAAGGTCCCTAAAGTTAGGTTTGCTAGAACCTGCTTCTAATAATAGTCCATTTTTTAGCGTGGGTAGGCGTTCCTCATATTTTGGCATATAACCGCATCAGCTGTCTTATCGGCCTGCGAGCCCGTAAACAATATTAATCTACCTTACTTAGTCGGTTCATAAACGGGATCAATATAATTACCGCCAACGGCATAGGCCAAAGAGCGAAACTCCCGCACTTCCTGAAACAAAAGCCCTGAAAGACCATTGGTATAATAAGCATTAAGAGCTTCTTTTTTATAGTCTTGCTCCTTGTTCAAAGGTGCTCTATTTACAATATAGTACACATAACTCTGTATGGCCTTCTTATCATGTACCACATAAATAGTTGTTTCAGAAATGGTTTTGGCTTCTTGGTAGGTATAGGAATCGATTTTATTCTTCTTGAAAACGGATTTAGACAGTAGGAGTTGTACGCTTTCTTCAGGCGTTTTTTGCCCCACATAGTGGATACTACTAAAACCGTTTTCCAATACCTCATCCCTTGCTTCAAGCAATTTTATTGGACTAAGCTGCTTAACTTGTTTGGCAGACAATCGATTTAGATAACTGGAGTTCTCCCCAAAAAGTCCATAAACATACAGCATTCTTCCCGCGGCGGAGGGATCGTTTTTACCCAGTTTATTAGCCAGTTTTCGTTCCTTGGAAAGGTATTCTATAGTACTTTGTTCAGGTTTAAAGGAGGTCAACAATTCTTCCAATAACGCCACAGACGCTGCATAATTCTTATCAATTCCCGTTCAGGTAATATTAAACGTATTGTAACCAACATTGACATCATACGAGGCTCCTAGACTCGCAAATTTGTTCTTTAGTTCTGTTAACGTATAATCTCCCGCGCCAGAAGAATTTAGTGCTGCCGCCAGTTCTAAATACAGCGAATTTACCAAAATTCCCTTGGCTATAGTCGCTCGCAAAGTAAACACATCGTTCTGCGGGTTTTTGGTATAGTATATGTAATCATCAAAAACCTGCACGTCTTTATCCATAGCTATAAAACTGGGATAAGGTGTCTTTTCGGGCAGCTGTTCAAATGCCTTTGCATAGGCGGAACTTTCCTCCGTACGCGCGGTTATGGGCATGAAAGCAGGTTTTTTGAGTTTTGTTTTCTTTGGGAAACCTGTTCGGGACTTTAGGGTAAAATAATCGTCGCCATAGTACGTAGCCGCTGCTTTCTGAATATCATCCTTGGTAAGATTTTGAATATTCTGGGAATAGGGAAGGATTTCTTTGGGATCTATATCATACACAAAGCTGAACCCCAAATAATCCCCACGAGTTTCCAAATCTTCCAATGAGCGACTAAACTGGCGATAGACCCCATTTTTAATGGCTTGGAAGTAGTCGTCCTCAAAATCCCCTTCGGCAATGGATTGGAAGGAGTCTTTTATATTCTTCTCAAAATACTTTAAGGACTTACCAAAAATCTTAGGCACAAAAAAGATAAAGGAAGAACCATCCTCTTCTAAAAACGATTGCTCGCCACCAGCATACAAGACTTTGTTCTCCAGCATCTATGTATCCAAGAAACCTGTCTCATTGCTGTTGGACATCATTTGACCCAAAACAGATAAGGCAGCACGGTCCTTATGCCCAAAAGGTACCAATTTATAGCCCATGAAACCTACTTTTATTGGGGTTATGCGCACCTTTTCAACCACTCTTCCCTCAAAACTATTGGGCTCATAACTTTTAAATTCAGGCGCCGCTCCTTTGGGTAATTGTCCAAAAGTAGCAGCAATCAATGACTTGGCCGTTGCGCTATCAAAATTACCACTGAGCACCAAGGCCATGTTATTGGGTACGTAATAGGTCTGAAAAAACTGATACATTTTTTCTAGGGAAGGATTCTTCAAGTGTTCCACACTTCCTAAAATTGTCTGGGTGCTGTACGGATGGTCTCCGTAGATATAGCTGTTGTACTTTTCAAAAATCCTACCTTGTAAATTATCCCCTGCCCTATTCTTCTCTTCATAAACTGCTTCTAATTCACTCTGAAAAAGTCGGAATACGGGTTTTTGAAATCGGTGGGCATAGATGTCCAGCCACTTTGGAAGCTGGTTTGGCGGAAAATAGTTGTAGTATATCGTATAATCGTTTCCGGTACTCGCATTTACACCAGTGCTGCCAATAGACTTTATCAAGCGATCAAACTCATTGGGTATGGCGTATTCGGATGCCTTGCGTTCCTCGTCGTTTATCTGTTGTTGAAGGCTGCTTTTTTTGGCCTCATCGGTTTGCAAGGCCAATTGGTCGTAAAGCCTTTTAATTTCCTCCAGATGCGGCTCTTCCGATTCAAAATCTTGCGTACCCAGTTCTTGAGTTCCCTTAAAGAGCATGTGTTCCAAATAGTGTGCAATTCCTGTGGTGTCTGCGGGGTCGTCCTTGGCGCCAGTGTTTACCCAAACGGCTCCGTAAATATTACTCGCGCCCGTATCCTGGTTAAGATAGACCTTGAGTCCGTTTTCCAGCTCGTAGGTTTCTAATTTCAAGCTGCTTTCTTGTGCCTTGGATGTTGATAAGACGATAAGGCTAAGAAGCAAAAAAAGGTAACGCATAAAATGTAAGCTTAGGATTCATAAATAAGTCAACTTTCACCCGCAGTGCGACACGTTGAAAATGAAATAAAAAGCAGCGGGTTTGGTTTTTCAAGCTACTGATTTTCAGTAATTTTAATTCGCTAAACTAAAGACGGAACGTATACCGCGACCTAAAGATAATACAATAGGTTGTTAGATGAAGGGCATATTATAACAAACAAAAAGGCAATGCATACCATTTTAAATGGCATTTGTCTTGACATTCTAACGAAACGATTCTTTGGGCAAGCCCAGTTATACAAAAGGATAAACCCGCGAGGCATTTTAGGGAATAACGTTTTTAATGGATTGAAGCAAGCTTACTAGGAACAGATCCCAATCTAAAATTGGGACAGGGCTATATATCCCGTTATATGCTGAAACCCCCGAAATTTCAGGTCAGCAAAAGAAGCGGGATTAGTTCAACTACCCGGCTTTAAATTTCTTGAAGCGCTTCCGAAATGTTGGGATTTAAAACAGAGATTCACTACTAAAAATAGCATCGCTAGATTAACCTAGTGTCAAGTCAAGCCAAAATTTGCGCAAAATCTAATGCATCCTTTGCGGCGTCCCGTTGTTAAAAAATAATTCCGTAGCTAATGTTATGCAATGATTTTGTGCCTAGGACTACCACCAGATCTACGATTACGTTTTAAGCCATTTCAGTTTGGACTTAAAACTAGCGCCATTGATTCCAATACCAGATACTAATTAATTTTGAAGAGGTTCAAGTATACATCTATTGACACTTGAACTTTTTTTTTCAATGGCTAATTACATGTTCAATTGCCGTATCCCCGGTTGTTCCTAAGTCTTTTTTTAACTTATCTACCAACTCGTATGCATCTTTGGGATAGTCCAAGTCCACATGAACCGGAATCCCCTTAGCCTCATAGCTTATACCATCCGTGTCTTGGTAAACTTGATTCGAAAGTCCGAATTCCCATCTATTTGGTAACTTTTTTTCCAGAATATCTGAAAATATACCTTCCGAAGGAGAACCTAATCGCATAATATCTTCATAGGCGAGACTGGAGAGGAGCAAGATTTCCGTAGCACTTGCAGACCAATGGCTTTGCAATAGGAACAGTTTGCCCCCATAAGTGCTTTCAGCAGGTGAAAGTTCAAATTGGTACGGTTCGGAAAATGAATCTGCTACCCTGTTTTTTTTATGGAATACCGTTTTTTTAGTGCTAACGAAATAACTTAATACCGCAAGGCCGACCATATCCTCTCCCCCGCCATTAAAGCGGAGGTCTAGTATTATTTTTTTGGTATCCCCCAAATCGTTCAGCACCTTTTTCATGGTTACATTTATTCCGTTGATATCATCCATGAAAGGATCTAGGGTTTTTGAGACGTATTTCAAATATATATTTTGAGCTTCCTTCTGGGGGGTTGTATCGGTTATACCATATTCGCCTTGAGCTCCCATACTATTAATTTGAAGATAGCCTATACTATCATTAATTTTTCCCCAAATTGTTCTTGAAATGTTGTGACGTTTTGGAGTTTTAATGTATTTGGCAATTATTGCCTCCCTAGTACCTTTTAGGTCTGCGCTTGGCCTAGTATCCCAAATACCAATGACAGCGGCCTTTTTCATAATCTTATCGGAAGCAGAAATATCAACATGCCCATCATTTAATTCCTCAAGCATCGCATCACAAATAGCAAATAAATCGGCCTTACCTGTAGCATCGTCAATTTTATTTCGATAGGTGTCATGAAGTACCTTCCAATCGACATTCCGCTCCTTAAAATAAGCATATTGATCGTTGAAGGTATGCCACAATACATCAAAGTTGAAAAGTGGGTTATTTCGTTTTTTTTTTGATAATTTCTGATTACATAAATCCGGCAGTGCATCAATAGGGTCAAAAGAATATTGTGTTACTCCCCGTTTGAGGGTAAGCACATTAGTTGAAACGGATAAACCTTCAGACAACATTGCAAGAGGATATTCAGTACTTGCCGTACATGAGATTTTTGTAAAATCGTAGATACGTATCCTTTGATCATCTATTTCAGCAAACCAGCCATAACCCCTGGCCATCCATGTACCAGCTATCCCAGTGGTTTTTTGGGCATGCAAAGATGCTATACTGTTGCATACAAGCAGACTGATCAGTACACCGATAATAAGCTGTTTTTTTATCATAATTTTCTTAGTTAATTTTTCGACTACAAACAAAGAACATTCCAACTATAAAAGCGTCTCAATACCAGTATTGATACCTATTTATCGCTCGGTATCAATTGTTTTCTATAGTCCGAAGGCGACAATTTTGTACTACTCTTGAAAATGCGGTTAAAGCTTGACTTTGATTTAAAACCGGAGTCATATGCGATGGCCAGTAAAGTGTATTTATCATTATCCGGAAGTGACATTCTTCTTTTGACCTCTTCAACCCTATATCCATTGATATAGTCATAGAAAGATGCGGCCATATTTTGATTCAGCAACGTGGATAGCTTCTTGTCGGGCACGTCCAATACATTCGACAAAGAAGTGAGTGTGAGATCTTCATCTAGATAAGGTTTTTCTTTCTCCATTAGCTCGCTTAATTCTTCGGCGAGACCTTCCATCTCTTTTGGGTCATACCTGTATTTAGATGGTCTACTATTTTTATTAATGTTTGGATCGATGGTGCTGTTATCCATGGTGTCAAACAAAAATTCGGGAATTAAAATCTTACTTTGGGAAATTCCATAATACCCTAAATAGAGGACGAGAAAAACAATGGGAATGATAGAGAAAAAGTCTATATCCCAACCCATATCCCCTACAATTACTTCATAAATACTTGTTATAATAGTGATGGTAGCAATCACAATGGCACCTAAAAGAAGGTGTTGAACCCATACTAAATCTTTGTATTCCAAGTTCGAGAAATTAAACCTGACCAACTTTTGAAAACGTGCCAACCTCAACAAAGCAGAAACAAAATAGCCAAACGAATAGCTTATTGAGAATAAGAGAAGCGGTTGGATAGTGTTGAGGTAGGCCATTTCGTATTCCCTGTACATCAAACCAATCAGGGCGGGAATTGAAATGGAACACAAATAAACTACCGGAAAAATAAAATGTACGTAATTGTCCCTAATCGCGTTTTTAGTATCGCCAGTGATGCCCTTCACATAAATAAACAAAAGTGGACCTACAAAAATATCGAAGGAATTTGAAACAAGAAATGTGGAATAAAACAAGGCTTGGATGCGATGTAAAAAAGAGTAGTATGAAATAAAGACGATTAAAATAGGAATAAAGAATCCAAGTAATACCTTATGTGAAAATTCTTTTTCTTTTTTAGAAAACAAAATAATCAGAATAAGGACTGTTGCAAGCATCCCCATTATCAATAAAAAATCCAAGATTAACTTCATGAATCTATTTCCTCCTTTTCATCAATTCCGCCTCAATATCTTTTAGGGTAAATCCTTTGGCTTGCAGCAAAATCATGTAATGGAACAACAAATCGGCACTCTCATATAGGAACAATTCATCGTTATCGCCCATCGCTTCGATTACGGTTTCCACGGCCTCCTCCCCTACTTTTTGGGCAATTTTATTGATGCCTTTGTCAAATAAAGAGGCTACATAAGACTTTTCGCCATCGGCTGCGGTACGGCGTTCGGTAATGGTCTTCTCCAACTCCGAAAAGAAACCGAACTGGGAGGTGTTGTCCTCGTTCCAGCAGGTATCGCTACCCGTATGGCACGTAGGTCCGACCGGATTTACGTAAATGAGCAAGCTGTCTTGGTCGCAGTCGTTTTTTATGTTCACCACATTAAGAAAATGACCACTTTCCTCGCCTTTTGTCCATAAGCGCTGCTTAGAGCGACTAAAAAAAGTGACTTTTCCCGTTTCTTGGGTTTTTTCCAAACTTTCTTGGTTCATATAACCCAGCATCAAAACGTTTTTGGTGCGTGCGTCTTGGATGATTGCAGGGATAAGAGCCCCCTCTAGCTCCCCCCATGGGGGAGAACTGAAATTGTATGCGTTTTTAGTTGTATTCATGTTTCTATTTATTGTCAGTCTGTATATTCCCGATTGTTCGGGGGGAACTATCGTGTTCCATTCCCTTTGACTGCGCTCAGGATGACATTTGATTTTGATTTTTTAGCTTACCTCGATGAACAACTTAAATGTTTTGGTCGTTATCCTTTCCATAATCTATATTCTTTTTTTCACTCTAAGAACTCCAAACTGTAAGGTTGAAAACCTATCGTGTTGCTTTCCCTTCGACTGCATTTCGACATAGCTCAATAACCACGCTCGATATGACATTTAGTTTTTAATTTTGCCAGTGTTAGCCTCTAAAATTAATTCACTCGATTCCATTTTTAGTTTCCCCTTCTTGCCGTAAGAAGGGGCTATGGAGATTAAATCTAACCTGAATTCCCTCTTTTTGTAGCTCCTTTTTTAAATCTTGTATTTCTATTTCCTTAAAGTGGAATACACTGGCAGCCAATGCCGCATCTGCTTTTCCTTTTACAAAGGTATCCGTAAAATGTTGCGTATTGCCTGCGCCACCGGATGCGATGATCGGAATGTTCAGTTCTGTTGATAATCGGGATAGGGCTTCGTTGGCAAATCCGTCTTTGGTACCGTCATGGTCCATGGAGGTAAATAAAATTTCACCTGCTCCCCTGCGTTCTACTTCCTTTGCCCAATCGAACAGGTCGAGCTCCGTAGGTACTTTCCCACCTACCAGATGCACGATCCATTTTCCATCGATTTGCTTGGCATCGATAGCCACCACAATGCATTGGGAACCGAATTTAGCGACCAAATCATTGATCAATTGCGGATTCTTCACCGCCGAGGAATTAATGGAAACCTTGTCCGCCCCGTTTTGCAATAAAATATCTACATCTTCTACCGAGGAAATTCCACCACCTACGGTAAACGGGATATTTATTTTTTCGCCTACGCGATACACCAAGTCGGCCAAAGTCTTTCTTTTTTGTTCCGTTGCGGAAATATCTAGAAACACCAGCTCATCCGCCCCTTCCCTACTGTATATTTCGGCCAGTTCCACCGGATCTCCGGCATCCCGTAAATCCACAAAATTGACGCCTTTTACCGTACGGCCATCCTTAATATCCAAACAGGGTATAATTCTTTTTGCTAACATAAAAAAGCCCCTTCTAGCTCTCCCGACAGGGGAGAATTCTTACTCATTTGTATTTTCTCTCTCATAGTATATGTTTTTACAGCGCATTATATTCCCCCTTTGGGGGCTAGGGGGCTTTTTGTATTTAAATCCATCCCTTCATAGAAACCCAAGTCCACATTCTTCATCTGCTTTACCCAGAACGCGATTTGTCCTGTATGAAAGCTGTAATGTTCTACCGCATGCATAACCACACCTACGCCTGAGAGCGAAAATCCCTGAACAGAACGCTGTTTTATGAACTTTTCTGCACCGGCATCAAAGATAACCCGTTTGGCGGTGTCTACCGTTTCGGTCAATTTGGTCAAGAGGGCGGCTTTGTCAGCAGTTTTATCTGCCTTAAATTCCGTATCCCTATTTCTTTTGTCCTCGGTTTCGCCCAAGGAGGATATGATGTATTGGGTCATGTTGCCGCACAGATGCAAGATGAGGTTTCCAATACTGTTCAAAGAGGCATTGGGTTTTTGCCAAAGGTGTTCTTCCGTGATATGTTCTAGGCTCTTCTGTATCATTCTGGTGCTTTCGTCCATACGATACAGCGCGTTTTTCACCAGTTCCTCAACTATTTTCTCCTCGTTGCTCATACGTTTAAAATATAATTTTCTAGTTGTTTTAGACTGATCCGATTCTCGTAAATAGCCTTTCCGATAATAACGCCCTCACAGCCCATTTCGGCTAACCTAGGCAGTTCGCCAAAGGTAGAAATACCGCCTGAGGCGATGAGTTTGATCGCTTTCTGGTCTGCCTCTAAATCAATAGTAGTTTCTTGAAGTATTTTCTGATACAAATCAAACGAAGGCCCTTCCAACATGCCGTCCTTACTGATGTCCGTACAAATCACATATTTAATGCCTTTAGCCATATAGGCTTGTATAAAAGGTATCAATTCCTCCTTGGATTCTTCCTGCCAGCCAGATACGGCCACTTTTTCATCCATGGCATCGGCACCTAGGATTATTCTATTAGCACCGTGTATTTCAATCCAACCAGCAAATGTTTCCGGATTTTTGACCGCAATGCTACCACCTGTAATTTGACAGGCGCCACTTTCAAAAGCGATACGTAAATCGTCATCGGTCTTTAAACCACCCCCAAAATCGATTTTTAAACTGGTTTGGCGGGCAATTTGTTCCAATACCTTGTGATTAACGATGTGTTTGGACTTGGCACCGTCCAAATCCACTAAATGCAAATATTGAATTCCATGCGCCTCAAATTCTTTGGCTACCTCCAACGGATGCTCGTTATATATCTTCTTTGTATCGTAATCTCCTTTCGAAAGGCGTACGCATTTACCGTCTATAATGTCTATGGCGGGTATAACGCGTAGAAGCCCCCTAGCCCCCAAAGGGGGAACGTTCTGTTCTTTCATAATTTTAAAAAGTTTTCTAGAATCTTTTCTCCAACATCTCCACTTTTTTCGGGATGGAACTGTGTACCATAAAAATTACTTTTTTGTAAGGCGGCACTATACCTTGTGTCATAATCGGTTTCCGCAATGGTTTCCGAACATAATGGGGCATAAAAACTATGTACCAAATAAATATACTCATCTTCCGAGATACCGATAAACAGGTCGGATTTTAGATTGGAAATTTGATTCCACCCAATCTGTGGTACTTTAACCTTGGTCGTATCGAATTTTAAGACGGGCACATGAAAAATGCCTAGTCCTTTGGTATCACCCTCCTCGGATGAGTTACACATCAGTTGCATACCCAAACAAATCCCGAGTACGGGTTGTGTTAAGGTCGGAATCAGATCATGCAAACCGCTTTCCCAAAGTTTTGACATCGCGCTACTGGCCTCTCCAACGCCAGGGAAGATAACTTTATCCGCTTGTTGTATCTCGTCCGCGTTATTGCTCAGCTTGGCATCGTATCCCAAACGTTTCATAGCGAACTTGATGCTCTGGATATTGCCTGCGCCGTAGTTTATGATGATAATATTCATTGATTTAGTATTAAGTACTTAGTATTGAGTATTAAGAACCCGATAGCAAGTACGAATCATGTAGACTTTAGTACTGCCTACTTTGTACTTGATACGTTTTACTTTCAGAGTACTCCTTTCGTGCTCGGTAAAACCATTTTTTCAACATCCCTTTTTACCGACATTTTTATCGCCTTGGCAAAGGCTTTAAAAATGGCTTCTATTTTATGATGTTCGTTAGTTCCTTCGGCCTTTATGTTCAGGTTGGCTTTGGCACCGTCTGTAAAGGACTTAAAAAAGTGATGGAACATTTCCGTAGGCATGTCGCCTACTTTTTCCCGTTTAAAATCCGCCTCCCAGACCAGCCAATTTCTACCGCCAAAATCGATTGCGACCTGCGCCAAACAATCGTCCATGGGCAGACAGAAGCCGTAGCGTTCTATACCTAACTTATTCCCTAAAGCGGTATGAAATATTTCTCCTAGGGCGATTCCTGTATCCTCAATGGTATGGTGTTCGTCTACTTCCAAATCGCCATGTACCTTTATTTCCAAGTCCATTTGCCCGTGGCGCGCCAATTGGTCCAACATGTGATCGAAAAAAGCTAGTCCGGTTTTGATATCACTCTTACCAGTCCCGTCTAGATTCAGCTTGATGTAGATATCGGTTTCGTTGGTCTTTCTTGTGATGTCGGCCGTTCTATCCTTTAGTTTCAGGAACTCATACATTTTCTCCCAATCGTTACTTTCTAGGGCAATTACATCATCTAACTCGTTCCTTTTTACCGTAATTTCCCCTGTGCCCAGATTCGTTTCATCATTAATAAAAATACCCTTGGCCCCTAGATTTTTAGCCAATTCCATATCCGTTAAACGATCACCGATCACAAAGGAATTTTTAAGGTCATACGATTCAGAGAAATATTCGGTTAGCAAACCTGTTCCTGGTTTTCGGGTATCGGCATTCTCATGCGGAAAGGTGCGGTCTAAGAATACCTTGTCGAAAACTACGCCTTCGTTTTCAAAGGATTTCAGGATAAAATTATGCACGGGCCAAAAGGTAGCTTCTGGGAAAACATCCGTCCCCAGGCCATCTTGATTGGTAATCATGACCAGTTCGTAATCTAGCTCCTTAGCTATTTTGCCTAAAAAAGTGAAAGCCTTTGGATAGAATACCATTTTTTCAAAGGCGTCTATCTGTTCGTCTACCGTTTCCTTGATGATGGTGCCGTCGCGGTCTATGAATAGGACGCGGCGGAAGCCCCCTCGGCCCCCAGAGGGGAAAATCTTATCGGTTTCTTTTGTCATTTTAGTGATTTTAAGAGGTAATTTAATGATTGTTTTCTTCGGATGTTCCTAGAGCTCCCTTCGCCCCTTCCAACGGCAGGCAGGCCAGAAGGGGAAACTCTTATCTTTAAAATATTGATTTATTCTATTGATTTTAAGGCTATAATTAAATGATTGTTTTCTTCGGATGTTCCTACCGTAAAACGCAAGGTGTTTTCGCACAGGGGTTGTGTAGTTCTGTTGCGGACTACCATACCCTTTTTTAGCAATTGATTATACCGATTGGTTGCGTCATCCACTTTTGCCAATATAAAATTGGCGTCCGTAGGGTAGACCCTAGAAACAAAGGATACTTCCTCCAAAGCGGTTTGTAGTTTTTGGCGCTCGCTTAGAATACGGTCGACCTCCCCTTTTATCGCTTGTTGATCAGCAACGCGTTCCATAGCCCGTTGCTTGGTAAGTTCATTGACATTGTACGGTGGTTTAATCCTGTTCAATACTGCTATGATTTCTACGGATGCCATACAGATACCCAGGCGAATACCCGCCATGCCGTATGCTTTGGAAAGGGTTTGGGTAACCACTAGGTTTGGATAATTTGTTAACTTGGAAATCCAGCTTTCCTCCGATGAGAAATCGATATATGCCTCATCGATCACTACCAGACCCTTAAAGTTTTCCAATAAAGTTTTGATTTTTTGGGCGGATATGTTGTTTCCCGACGGATTGTTGGGTGAGCAGATGAACAACATTTTGGAATTTGAATCAACCGCATTTAAAATGTCCTCCACTTTAGGTTGAAAATCTTGATCCAACAATACTGTTTTATTGGAAATGCTATTGATGCCCGCAAGTACTTGATACATGCCATAAGTTGGCGGCATGGTAATCACATTATCCTTTCCCGGTTCACAAAATGCCCGAAACAAAAGGTCCAGCACTTCATCACTTCCATTGCCCAAAAGGATGTGATCCTCATGTATTCCTTTTTGTGCTGCCAAAAGGACCCTGAGGCTGCGTTGTTTTGGATCGGGATATCTATTCACGCCATTCTCAAACGGGTTCTCATTGGCATCAAAAAAAACCATTTTGGTACCATCCGAAACATATTCGTCGCGCGCGGAAGAATAGGGACTTAGTCCCTTAACATTCTCTCGTGTTATTTTATCTAGATTGAAACTCATTTTAAACTATTCAAACGAAGTGTAACTGCATTTTTGTGAGCTTGTAAACCTTCTGCCTCAGCCATTAACTCAATGGCGTTTCCAATTGTTTTGATTCCTTCTTTAGTTATCTTTTGAAACGTCATACTCTTCATAAAACTATCCAAATTTACCCCGCTGTACTGCTTTGAATAGCCATTTGTGGGCAAGGTATGATTGGTTCCAGAAGCATAATCCCCTGCACTTTCTGGTGTGTAATTCCCGATAAAGACGGATCCCGCGTTTATCGTGTTATCCACATAAAAATCCTCATTGGCCACGCACACAATATAATGTTCGGGTCCGTATTCATTAATGAGGTCTATGGCCGTTTGGTCATCTTCCACACAAATCATCTTACTATTGGCGATTGCTTTCTCGGCAATTGCTTTTCTGGGCAAGGCTTCCAATTGTAGCTGGACTTGCAATTCCACGGCGTCCATAAAGGCTTTTGAGGTAGATACTAGGATAACTTGACTATCTACACCATGTTCAGCCTGACTCAATAAATCGGATGCTACAAAGGCAGCATTTGCGGTATCGTCCGCAACCACCAGTAATTCGCTTGGTCCTGCTGGCATGTCAATCGCTACGCCATGTTTTGTGGCTATTTGTTTGGCGACCGTCACAAACTGGTTCCCAGGACCAAATACTTTATACACTTGGGGAATACTCTCGGTTCCAAACGTCATTCCGGCTATGGCTTGGATACCACCAGCTTTCACTATTTTGGTAACCCCACATAAGTCAGCTGTATACAAAATGGCCGGATGTAACTTTCCTTCCGTGTTCGGTGGCGAGCATAGTACAATTTCTTTACACCCGGCAATATTTGCCGGCACGGCCAACATAAGAATGGTAGAGAATAAGGGTGCCGTTCCCCCTGGAATATAAAGCCCCACTTTTTGGATGGGTCGCTTCTCCTGCCAGCAGTGCACACCGATTGTGGTTTCTACTTCGATCCTATCGGTTAGTTGTGCCTTATGGAAGATTTCAATATTGGACTTGGCTAACTGAATGGCTTGCTTCAACTCCTCGGAAACCAAACCTTTTGCTTCGGCAATCTCGTGTTCGGTTACCAAAAGGGTCTCCAAATCTACCTTATCAAACTGTTTTGTGTAACTAAAAATAGCACTATCGCCCTGTTGCCTTACCGCTGCAAAAATTTGGTTAACGGTCTCCTCTATATCCGCAACGGTTTGGGTTGGTCTTCTTAGGATATCCGCCCACTCCGATCTATCTGTATTATATACTTTATTCATTTTCTTATTTCTAACTTCATTTTCACATTTCAAAAAGACCCTTACCTAACCATACCCTAAAAGGGGAGGGGAATAATATACAAGCTCAAGTGTCAAGTTCAAGTTCAAACCAAAAAATAGCTCTTTTAGCGTCAATTACGTAACTCGTACTTCGTACTTCTTAAATTTTAACTTTAAAGCACCATCTTCTCTATTGGACATACCAAAATACCTTCCGCACCTACTTGTTTTAGTTCATCTATCACTTCCCAAAAAGTATCCTTGTGAATTACGGTATGAACCGAGCTCCATCCCTTATCTGCCAGCGGCAAAACCGTAGGACTTCGCATACCGGGCAAAAGTGCCAAAATTTCCTCAAGTCTTTCGTTCGGGGCGTTCAACAGCACATATTTGGACTGTCGCGCGCGCAAAACCGACTGAATCCTGAACTGTAATTTGCCCAACAAGACCTTCCGTTCTTCGGATATTTTTGGAGAAACTGCTAAAACGGCTTCACTTTTAAGCATTACTTCTACCTCTTTTAAGTTGTTTTTAAAGAGAGTGCTACCGCTGGAAACTATATCGCAAATAGCATCTGCCAACCCAATATTCGGCGCAATTTCTACAGAGCCGGTAATAATATGCAAGTCTGCCGAAACGCCTTTGTCCTTTAAATAATTGCGAACAGTATTGGGATAGGAGGTGGCAATACGCTTGCCTTCAAAATCGGATATTGACTTATACTTGAACGATTTAGGCACCGCCAAGGATACCTTGCACTTAGAAAAACCAAGCTTTTCCGCTATCGTAATATCATCCCCTTTTTCAATAAGTACGTTTTCGCCAATGATGGCAATATCTACTACCCCATCCCTGAGGTATTGCGGGATGTCCCCGTTCCTAAGATAAAACACCTCCATAGGAAAGTTTGGGCTATTTGCCTTTAACTGATCCTTTCCGTTGTCTATGGATATACCACAGTCTTTAAGAATCTGAAGTGAATCTTCGTTCAACCTTCCTGATTTTTGAATAGCAATTCTAATTTTCATAGTTACTTTTTTCCTATTTATTCCGGTAAGGGCCGAAATCATTTCAACCTAAATTCTAATTTCAAATACCAACAAACTATCTTATTAATTCTCAACACATTTACCTCCTCGGGAATGAAACTAAAAGTATTTCAGACTTTCATTAGTTGGCTGAGTGAAGCCAAAAACAAAACCCGTTTGATTGCTCAAACGGGTTTTAAAATATGTTGTACTGCTACAATACATTCCTACCTCGCCTGGGCGTGTGTATGGAAAGGATGATGTGTAGTTCTATTTTTCATTCTGGTGTAAAAGTAAAAGGTATTTTTCATTTCACAAAACAAAAGTTTAAAATGAAACAAAAAGTTTGCTATTCGTTCTTTAGTTGTTGCCTAATATCAATGGTAAGCCTTCTCCGCCACCACCTACAATAACTACTTTAGAATTAGGCGATTCCGCTAACTTTAAGGTAGCATCAATACCTTTATCCTTTAAGATCTGGTCATTTAAAGAAGCACTTAAAATACGGTTTGCATCTGCTTTACCTTGGGCTTCAATGGTTACTTTTTCAGCTTCCTTCTTAGCAGTCACCAAACGGAACTCATATTCCAAAGATTCTTGTTCCTGTTTTAATTTACGCTCAATAGCATCCTTTATTGTTGGCGGTAAGGTAACATCCCTAACAAGTATTTCATTCAATTGAATGTATTGTCCTTCTACTATTTTTTGAGTCTCGTCAAATATTTCCTGCTGGATCGCATCCCTTTTACTCGAGTACAGCTGCTCTGGTGTATAACGCCCAACGACCGAACGGGCTGCCGATCTAATTGTTGGCAAAAGTACCCTTTGTATATAATCTTCTCCTTTTTCTTGGTGCAACCTTCCTAAATCACTGCGTATGGGCTCAAACCAAGCAGATGCCTCTAATTTGATATCCAAACCATTGCTAGAAAGTACATTCATTTTTTCCAGTACTTCTTGCTGGCGAACTTCATAAATATATATTCTGTTCCATGGGGCAACTATATGAAAACCCTCCCCCATTGGAGGCTCATCGGTAACAACACCTCCACCAAAAGTTTTATACAAAACCCCTGCCTGACCAGAATCTATGGTCACTGCCGATTTGGAAATTAGAATTGCCAATAAAATAAATATAAATACTGCCGGTAAGGCAATCTTAGGTAATTTGTCCATACTTCTTCTTTTTTAAATTAATCCGTTAAATTTTCTTATAAACCACTCCATGGCAAAGGCTAAAACAATAAGGCCAAGAAGTATTTTGAAATCGATCAAAGATACGAAATTTTCATTGCTCTTTTGTGTAGGTATGTAGGTGTTAGCTGAAATTAATGCTGTTAATGTTCCCTTAAATTCCGATGGAAAGGAGTGTCTACCACCGGTATTTTGAGCGAGTTGTTCCATTTTTTTGTAGTCGCTGGAAACAAACTGCTTTTCCAAGTCAAAATCGGATATTGAAAAGCTTCCGGTTTCTGAATAGTTTTCCCCGTTTACCTTTACCGAAAAAGTATAACTGCCAGCACCCAAATTGGTTAAATCTGCCTCAAAATATCCATTTTTAAGCACCATGGGCATATTGGTAACCGAATTTGGATCGGTATTGGTAATCGAAATGGTAAGGGTAGCATTAGGGTCAAAAACATAGGTTTCATCAAAATAGGTCGCCGAGATGTAAGCCGTATTGCTCCCTTCATAATTTCTGCTGTAGGTAAGGTTGAGTCGGTTCTTGGATGTGTTCGCAGATAAATACCTGATCAATTTACCCAAAAAGGTGTCCATAGTTAAGAAATCGCCGGTATTCCTAAAGGATTGCATTCTCCATTTCCAAAGTCCCTCTCCCACAAACAGTGCTTTCTTTCTTTCGTTCTCGCCATAAACACTCAGCAAAGGCGTTTCCATATTCAAACCCCTAATACTAACGTCCAGTAGTGTTTCATTAGCTTGATTGAAGGATACTGGCCCTGCATCACTAGATAAAGGAGGGAAATCCACAAGATCAAAATCAGTAATATCAAATTTAGAAAAACCGGTATTTAAATTCCCGAAAACTTCTTGCTCCGGATAGCCAATTTCAATTTGGAAGTCAGGTTGAATGCTGTTCAAAAAATTATAATCCGTATGAAGTCCGGTTACAATAAGCACATTAGCCCGTTTTTGGTCGATAAATTGGAAGACATTTTTAAACAAACCATTAGGTTGATATAGAATGAAAATATCCGCTTCCTCGAACGCCTGGGAAGTATCTGTGGGCTTTAGGATAATTACTTCCCGTTGTTCGTTACTTTCAATGGCTTTTTTTAGTGCACCTATATCCGGATGCAGCATATCGGACACCAAAGCAATAGTCGTTTTTTCGTTGATGACCTCAACCGATGTCGATTTAGTATTATTTGCCGTGTTTTTTTCGGAAGGCAAGGCCTCCACATTTACGGTAATGGATTTTACCCCAACTTTACCGGCATTAATGAGGGTACTGATGTTCTTAAGATTATCTGTCTTGGAGAGGTTTACGGTCTCCCTGTATACGGAAGCGCCATCTACCGTAATCTGAACCCGGACTTTCGTGGCACCTTGACCCTGGTAGGAAACGTAGCTTTCTAAGGGATATTTATTATTTAAAAAGGCGTATTTGTTGACGTTTATAGGCCCAATACTTACATCCTCATAACTGGTGGTGTCGCCAACTGTAATCGTATACATGGCCATAGGGTTTTTAGAATTGGAAAAACCATAATCCTGCCCTATGTTCTGGTTTCCATCGGAGACCAACACTACGGCCGTATTTCGTCTGGCGTAGACATCCTTTAAAGTAGCTAGGGGTTTTTGGATATCGGTCTGTGTATCGGTAAAGGTTAGGCTGTCCAAAGGCCGCAACTTTTTACCAAATTGGTAGGAAGCGATTTCAAACCTATCCGAAAGCTCCGTACTATTTTGAAATTTCCCAAGTAAATCCTTTACGGTTTCTTCACTCCCCTGCATGGAGGATGAGTTATCCAACAACAATACCAAATTCGGCTTTTCCAAGGTGTAAGAGATTTTGGAAAATTTGGGGTTGATGAGGAGCAATAACAGGCCAAAAATTCCAATAAATCGCAACATCGAAAGCACGGCCCTTAGCCTGCCCTTTTGTTTTGCTTTATAATAGTATTGAAAATAGACTATTGCGAGAGTTAGTAATACAGCTAAAACGATATACAGAATGGTGGTTGTTTGCATAGTTAGTTCTCTCGCTTCTCAAAATCCTCTTTGTTCTTGTCCTCTAGTCGCTTCACGGCAAGATAAATAAGTAAGGCAAAAATACCCCCATAAACGATAATCATAAATGCCGTAGGGATATATTCCATGTTTATTGTAGTCTAACCGCAGTGCCATACGCCAACATTTCCGCGGCGCCTTGCATAACTTGGGAGGTAGTGAACCTTACGTTCACAACCGCATCGGCACCTAAACGCTCGGCATCATCTAACATACGCTTTATGGCCTGTTCCCTTGCTTCTGCCAGCAATTGGGTGTATTCGGAAATTTCTCCACCGATAATGTTCTTGAGCCCTGCAAAAATATCGCGTCCAATATTTCTTGCTCGTACCGTACTACCTCTGGCAGTCCCCAAACATTCGATAATTTCCTTGCCGGCGATATATCCTGTTGTAACGTGTATCATAATTATTTATGGTTAAATCTTCTACTATGTCAACATACCACCGTCCACATTCAGGACTTGGCCCGTCACATAGCCCGATAGGTCAGAAGCGAAGAACAAGCAGGCATTGGCAATATCCTCGGTAGAACCGCCGCGCTTTAACGGAATACCATCTCGCCAACCTTGTACGGTCTTTTCATCTAACTTGTCCGTCATTTCAGTTTCTATAAACCCTGGGGCAATCGCATTGCAGCGAATGTTTCTAGATCCTAATTCCAAAGCTACGGATTTTGTAAATCCGATCATTCCCGCTTTTGAAGCGGCATAGTTGGTTTGTCCGGCATTTCCCTTTACGCCTACCACGCTGCTCATATTAATGATGGAACCTCTTCTTTGCTTTAAAAGTGTCCGTTGCACCGCTTTGGTCATATTAAAGACCGATTTCAGGTTAATGTCTATTACGGTATCAAAATCGGCTTCGGACATCCGCATCAAAAGATTGTCCTTTGTAATGCCGGCATTATTGATCAATACATCAATTACCCCATCAAAATCTTTCAATACTTCGTTTACAAAAGCATCGGCCTCGGTAAAACTGGCGGCATTACTTTTATACGCCTTGGCTTTTACACCCTTGGCGATAAGTTCTTTTTCCAAAGCCAGGGCAGGAGCTTCGCTTGAGCTATACGTAAATGCGATATTGGCACCATGATCGGCAAATACTTTGGCGATTCCCATTCCAATGCCACGGCTGGCTCCGGTTATAATGACATTTTTACCTTCTAGTAGTTTCATGGTATATTATTTTGATAAATGGTATATTATTTAAATTGACAAGTTAGTATCTTTTTGTGTTCTACGGGCGATAAATACATTTTGATACAACTAAAAAATCCATCGGCCTAAAAGATAAGACCGATGGATTTAGTATGCTCATTTCCTGTATAAACTTTAACACAAAAGCAAATTAAGCCATTACTTCTTTTACTTTAAGTCCAATCTCTGCTGGGGAATCCACTACGTGAATACCACAATCTTTCATAATTTTCTTTTTGGCCTGTGCCGTATCGTCGCTTCCGCCAACGATAGCTCCTGCATGGCCCATAGTTCTTCCTGCCGGTGCTGTTTCTCCTGCAATGAAGCCCACAATAGGTTTTTTACTTCCACTTGCTTTGTACCAATGGGCGGCATCCGCCTCCAATTGTCCGCCAATCTCACCGATCATTACAACGCACTCGGTTTCTGGGTCATTGATTAATAGCTCAACAGCTTCCTTAGTTGTCGTTCCAATAATTGGATCTCCACCAATACCAATAGCGGTTGTAATTCCTAATCCTTGGCGCACCACCTGATCGGCTGCCTCATAGGTCAAGGTGCCTGACTTAGAAACGATGCCTACGGTTCCTTTCTTGAAAACAAAGCCTGGCATAATACCTACTTTTGCTTCACCTGGCGTAATAACACCTGGACAGTTAGGGCCAATGAGCCGGCAATCCTTACCTTTTATATAGTCATAGGCCATTACCATATCAGCTATAGGAATACCCTCTGTAATCGTAATTATTACCTTAATGCCTGCGTCTGCGGCTTCCATAATTGCATCTGCCGCAAAAGCTGGTGGAACGAAAATAATTGTGGTATCCGCTCCAACCTTGGCAACGGCCTCCGATACGGTGTTAAAAACCGGTTTTCCCAAATGTTCCTGACCCCCTTTCCCTGGGGTAACGCCACCAACAACATTCGTACCATAATCTATCATTTGCTCTGCATGGAAGGTTCCTTCACTTCCAGTAAAGCCTTGTACAATTATTTTGGAATCCTTATTTACTAAAACGCTCATACTGCTGTTGAATTTTATTTTTTATAACACAAAAATATAGGTTTGACAATCAATACTAAAGTATTCTGCTTCTTATTTACTGTCTATCTTTTTAATTAGTTCCGGAATTTTCTTTATGTAGGCCAATTGTTTCAATTTTTCCCTTGATTCTTCTATGGGTGTACCAAAATAGCTTTTACCTCCTGCTACCGATTTAGTAACCCCGGTTTGGCCCATAATTACTGCTTTTGCGCCAATGGTAATACCGCTATTGGTGCCCACTTGTCCCCAAAGGGTAACCTCATCTTCAATTATAACACAGCCCGCAATACCGGTCTGGGAAGCAATAAGACACTTTTTACCGATTAGCGTGTCATGCCCCACATGAACCTGATTATCCAGCTTTGTACCGGCACCGATGGTAGTATCTCCCGTTACCCCTTTGTCTATAGTACATAAGGACCCTATATCTACGTTATCTTCTATAACCACACGACCACCGGAAAGTAATTTGTCGAATCCGGCAGGTCTTTTTTTATAATAAAAGGCATCACTTCCCAGAACGCTGCCGGCATGTATGGTTACACCATTGCCAATTACACAATTATCATAGATACTAACATTGGAATGTATGGTACAATTATCCCCGATTTCTACATTATGGCCAATAAATACGTTGGGTTGAATAACGGTATTTTTTCCTATGGATGCCGAACTGGCTATAGGCTTATTGGCGGCTTCAAATGGCCTAAAAAAATGGGTGAGTTTATTAAAGTCGCGAAAAGGATCGTCCGATATCAATAAGGCTTTCTTTTCGGGACAAGTTACTTCTTTGTTGATCAGCACAACCGTTGCCTTGCAATTTAAGGCCTTATCGTAATATTTAGGATGATCTACAAAGACAATATCGCCCTTTTGGACTACATGTATCTCGTTCATGCCCAGCACTGGAAAATCAGGGCTGCCTATATAGCTAGAACCAATAATCTCGGCTATTTGTTGTAATGAAAAAGTGGTAGGGAACTTCAATATTATTCTTTTACGCGCTCCATATAAGACCCGGTGGCGGTATCTATTTTTATTTTGTCGCCTTCATTAATAAATAGGGGCACATTTACTTCGGCGCCTGTCTCTACCTTTGCAGGTTTGGTGGCATTGGTAGCCGTATTCCCCTTTACACCAGGCTCTGCATAACTTACTTCCAAGATTACACTTGCAGGCATGTCTATGGACAAGGGCATATTATCCTCTGTATTGAACATAATTTTAACGACCTCCCCCTCTTTCAACAATCCAGGTGCATCCAAAGCGCTTTCTTGCAGCATGATTTGGTTATAGTCGTCCGTATTCATAAAGTGATAGGTTTCCCCTTCTGCGTATAAAAACTGGTAGGAACGGGTTTCAACGCGAACATCCTCGATCTTATGACCTGCAGAAAAGGTGTTCTCCAACACCTTGCCAGAACTTACACTTCTAAGTTTTGTTCGTACAAAGGCCGGGCCCTTACCTGGTTTTACGTGAAGAAACTCTATAATTTTATAGATGTCATGATTATATCGTATACAAAGTCCTTTTCTAATATCGGATGTAGATGCCATTTAATTTAAATTTTATGTATTGTTTTTTTGATTGCTGTTTCAGTACGTCGAATTTCAGTTGTTGCTGAAATAACCTTTCATAATGCCGCGTTGGGAATCCCGTATAAATTGAAGGATTTCATCGCGCTCCGGAGTTGCCTCCATTTCGGCCTCAATGATTTGAACGGCCTGACTATTATTATAATTTTTCTGATATAATATCCTGTAGATATTCTGTATTTCCCTGATTTTTTCTGAAGCAAAACCTCTTCTTCTAAGACCAACGGAATTGATGCCTACATAAGATAAGGGTTCACGTGCCGCCTTAACATAAGGAGGAACATCTTTACGCACCAAGGATCCACCTGTGACAAAGGCATGCTGACCAATGGATACAAACTGATGCACGGCAACTAGCCCGGCAAGGATAACATTATCGCCAATGGTAACATGACCTGCCAATGTAGAATTATTGGAAAAAATACAATTATCCCCTACAAAACAATCATGGGCAATATGACAGTAGGCCATAATGAGGCAATTTTCACCTATAACGGTCTTCATTCTGTCCGACGTGCCCTTATGAATCGTAGCGCACTCCCTTATTGTGGTATTGTCTCCAATTACCACCGTAGTATCCTCCCCGTCATATTTCAAGTCTTGTGGCGGAGCAGAAATAACGGCACCAGGAAAAATATTACAATTCTTTCCTATACGGGCGCCTTCCATAATGGTTACGTTGGAACCGATATAGGTACCATCGCCAATAATTACATTATTATGGATTGTGGTAAAAGGTTCAACCACAACGTTCTTTGAAATTTTTGCACCGGGGTGTATATAAGCCAATGGCTGGTTCATGCTAGGTTCTTTTAACTATTTGGGCCATCATTTCAGCTTCACTCACCAATTTATCGTTGGCATAGGCATAGGCCTGCATGTGGCAGATTCCCCTTCTAATAGGCGTGATTAAGCTACAATGAAAAATTAAGGTATCTCCTGGCAAGACAGGCTTTTTAAATTTTACCTTATCGATTTTCATAAATAGGGTTAGGTAATTTTCGGGATCGGGTACGGTACTCAACACTAAAATGCCTCCCGTTTGGGCCATTGCCTCTACCTGTAGAACTCCTGGCATAACGGGAGCGCCCGGGAAATGTCCCATAAAGAAAGGCTCGTTCATGGTAACGTTCTTCATTCCTACGACATGCTGATCGGAAAGTTCTAAAATTCGATCTATCAAAAGGAAAGGAGGCCTATGCGGTAACATGGCCATGATTTGATGAATATCCATAAACGGCGGTAAACTCAAATCGTACTTAGGAACGCTGTTCCTTTTTTCAAGCTTAATTATCTTACTCAATTTTTTCGCAAACTGGGTATTAACGTAGTGCCCGGGTTTGTTGGCGATGACTTTACCACGTATTCTAGTGCCTGCCAAGGCTAAATCCCCGATAACGTCCAATAGCTTATGGCGCGCTGCCTCGTTTGGATGATGGAGGGTTAGATTGTCCAAAATACCGTTTGGTTTTACCGAAAGCTTCTTTTTATCAAAAGCTTTTTCCAGTTTTTTCATGGTTTCTTCGGAAATCTCCTTGTCCACGTAAACAATGGCATTATTTAAATCCCCTCCTTTAATGAGTCCGTTTTCCAGTAACATCTCGAGTTCATGCAGAAAACTGAAGGTACGCGCATCGGCGATTTCAGATTTAAAATCCGCCAAGTGTTCCAAAGTAGCGTTTTGCGTTCCCAATACTTTTGTGCCAAAATCTACCATTGTGGTTATTTGGTATTCGTCTGAAGGAATTATGGTAATTTCACTTCCTGTGGCCTCGTCTTTATAAGAGATCACTTCCTTTACCACGTATATGTCTCTCGGTGCTTTTTGCTCAACAATGCCAGCTTCTTCCAACGCTTGTACAAAAAATTTGGAGGAACCATCCATAATAGGTGGTTCAGGTGCATCTAGCTCTATGAGCACGTTGTCTATTTCCAAACCTACCAATGCGGCAAGTACATGTTCAGATGTCTGTATCTTTACGCCTCTCTTTTCCAAGTTTGTTCCTCTTTGGGTATTGATGACATAATTTGCATCGGCCTCTATGACAGGCTGACCTTCCAGATCAATTCTTTTGAAGGCGTACCCATGGTTCTCTCCGGCGGGCAAAAACTTTAGGGTCACATTTGCGCCCGTATGCAAACCAACGCCCATTAGGGAAACAGCCTTTCCTATGGTGCGTTGCTTATCTGTTGTTGTCTTCATCCTCACTCCTTTTTTCCAGGTTGTCTATTCTGTTAATTATTCTTGGTAAGTTCTTAAAGTGAACATATGATTTATTGAAATCGCCGTAATTTAAGGCAGGGGAACCTTGCAGCACCTCATTATCCTTTACGTTTCTGCCTATACCGGATTGGGCCTGAATTTTGACATAATCCCCGATGACAATATGACCCACAATACCTACCTGACCGCCGATCATGCAGTACTTCCCTATTTTCGTAGAACCCGCCACCCCTGTCTGTGCCGCTATTACTGTGTGTTGTCCTATTTCTACATTGTGGGCGATTTGTATCTGGTTATCCAATTTCACCCCTTTTCTTAATATGGTGGATCCTAAGGTAGCCCTATCAATGGTAGTACCGGCTCCTACATCTACATTGTCCTCTATAACAACATTACCGGTTTGTGGTATTTTGGTAAATTCTCCTTCTGCATTTGGTACAAAACCAAAACCATCGGCTCCAAGAACAACGCCACTATGAATAACACAATTGTTGCCAATGCTAGTTTCCGAATAAATTTTCGCTCCTGCAAATACGGTTACGTCATTGCCGATTTTAACATTATCACCTATGTACACGTTGGGATAAATTTTTACATTGTTCCCGAGGGAAACATTATTTCCTAAATACGAAAAAGCACCCAGATAGAGATTTTCCCCATAGGTAGCCGTTTCGGCAGTAAAGACAGGTGACTCAATTCCTACTTTATTATTTTTTACCTGATTATAATATTCTAGAAGTTTAGAGAAGGATTTATATGCATCTTCCACTTTTATTAAAGTAGTGCTCAAAGCTTGTTCTGGCACAAAGTCCTTGTTTACAAGGGTTACAGATGCCTTAGTGTTATATATAAAGGAGGTGTATTTTGGATTGGCCAAAAATGTTAAGGAACCTTGTTCTCCCTCTTCGATCTTGGCAAGTTTATGAACGGCTACTTCTGGATTTCCATGTACTTCGCCTTCTAGAATACCTGCAATTTGACCCGCTGTAAATACCATGAGAGCAAAAGTAAGAAAAATAGTTAAACGGCATCTTTAGGGTAGCAGATATAATATTTGGTTACCGTTTTGGCCAAAGCATTCAAATTTAAGTGATCGGATAGCTTGGCGACGTCTATAATCTTACCGTTCTTTTTTAGAATATTGATGTTCTGTTCGTAACGATCATAGGCTTTGTTCTCTAATAGCCCATGAAAAACAAAGTAACTGGTTTCTTCGTCCGTAAGGGCATATTGATTTTTAGTTTTCTCGAATTTTTCCTTAAACCTCTCTTTAGCTATCGGCGAGTTTTTAATTTTTATGTGTAACAAACGTCTGTTAATAATCATTTTACAGAGTTCGGACAATACAAAATCGTCCGAATACTGCCATTCCTTTATGGCCGACAGAATATCTACATCGTCTAACTGCGCAAAAATTTCTAGCGTAGCTTTATCAAAATTCTCTTGATCTACTGTCTGGTGCAAAAAATACTGCAAGGCCCTACTCGCTCTTAGATCTTCTCCTTTGGAAATAAGGTAACGAGCCCTTTTTAAAATACGTATGAGCAATTGTTCTGCAACAACGCCGGTTTTGTGCAAATAGGCCTGCCAGTACATGAAACGGCGTGCCATCAGAAATTTTTCTACAGAATAGATGCCCTTCTCCTCTACTACCAATTGCCCGTCTACCACGCTAAGCATGGTAATGAGCCGGTCAGAATTGGTATTTCCCTCGGCCACACCGGTATAAAAACTATCGCGCTTTAGATAATCCAATCGATCTATGTCCAATTGGCTACTTACCAACTGGTTCAGGAATTTTTTAGGATGCCGACCGGTAAAAATGGAAAGGGCAACCGTTAAACTTCCGTTAAATAGCGTGTTGAGTTCCTTCATGAATTGAATGGAAATATACTCATGACTCACCCCTTCTACGATACTATGTTCCATGGCATGGGAGAAAGGCCCATGCCCTATATCGTGCAGAAGAATGGCGCAAAGCAGGCCCTGCTCCTCCTCTTCTGAAATGGCAATACCTTTAAAACGAAGTGTTTGCACCGCTTTTTCCATTAAAAACAAACAACCCAAAGCATGATGGAACCGCGTATGATGCGCCCCAGGATATACCAAATACGAAAGTCCCATTTGTGATATCCTCCGTAGGCGTTGAAAATAAGGATGCGCGATCAAGTCAAAGACAAGAGGGTTCGGGATTCTAATAAATCCGTAAATTGGATCATTGAATATTTTGAGTTTATTTGATTTGGACAACGTCAATTTTTTTAAAAAGATATTCAAAGTTATGAATTTGTGGTAACAAGTCCTTTTGAAGTGATTTAGGCCAAAATAAAATTTGAACTATTCATAATTGAAAGACAAAATAAATGCTGAGGGATATCTGGAATATGATAGCATAGAGCTGTTAAATTCGGGATGCAGGGCTACAGGCAATAAACCGAAAATATCAACTAAGAAATCACAATCAAATTACAAGCAAGTAAAGGCCAAAAGGGGCATCCAAGCATGAAGCATAGTACATATCACTTTTAAAATAATATTCATTTATTCCGATTAAAACATATCACTTCAGCTCATTGAAATACAGCTAAAGTTCGTAAATCATACTTTTTTTAAATAATAGTAATACAGCATGAATAAAATAAAAATACTTTGGGTAGATGACGAAATAGACCTGTTAAAACCACATATTATTTTTTTAGAGGGAAAAGGCTACGAAGTAATTACCTCTCAAAGTGGCAGGGAAGCGCTGGAGGAGTTAGAGCACACCCGAGTGGATATCGTTTTTTTGGATGAGAATATGCCAGGCATCTCCGGCTTGGAAACCTTGACCGAGATAAAGGTCATGGATGCCTCTATTCCCGTGGTCATGATTACTAAGAGCGAGGAAGAATTTATAATGGAAGAGGCCATTGGCTCCAAAATTGCGGATTACCTTATTAAACCCGTAAATCCCAACCAGATTTTACTGTCCCTAAAAAAGAACTTGGATCATTCCCGTTTGATATCCGAAAAGACAACCAGCAACTATCAACAGGAATTCCGAAAGATTGCGACGGAGCTGTCCATGGTAAATTCCCATGAAGAATGGGTAGAATTATATAAAAAACTTATTTACTGGGAACTGCAATTGGAACAAATAGAGGACAGCGGTATGTTCGAAATCTTGGAATCCCAAAAAGTGGAGGCTAATAACCAGTTTGGGAAGTTTGTAGATAAAAACTATCAAGATTGGTTTTCCGATGCCGATGGACCAGTTATGTCGCATACCCTTTTTAAAAAGTGGATCGCCCCAGAACTCAAGGATTCCAAAGCCCTATTAGTGGTGGTAGACAACCTTAGATATGATCAATGGTATGCCTTTGAGGATACTATAAATACATTTTATAAGAAACAAAAGGAAAAGAGTTATTTCAGTATTTTGCCTACGGCTACCCAGTACGCCAGAAATGCGATTTTCGCCGGACTCACACCGCTGGATATGGAGAAAAAATATCCGGATTGGTGGAAAAACGATACCGAAGAGGGCGGGAAAAATCTTTTTGAGGATAAGTTTTTGGGGGAACAGCTAAAACGTTTAGGACTGGATATTACCTGGGCCTACCATAAAATAAGTAGTTTAAAACAGGGCAAACACCTGTCGCAAAACTTTAGGGCGCAAAAAAACAATGATCTTACCGTTATCGTCTATAATTTTGTGGATATGCTTTCCCATTCCAAGACCGAAATGGAGGTCATAAAGGAATTGGCTTCTAATGATAAGGCCTACCGCTCCCTTACGCAGAGCTGGTTCAAGAATTCGCCCTTATTGGAAATCATTCAGCAAGCACAGCAGATGGGAATGAAGCTTATCATTACTACCGATCATGGCACTATTAACGTGAAATCGCCATCCAAGGTCGTAGGCGATCGGGATACCAGTCTTAATCTGCGTTACAAAACCGGCAGAAGCCTTACGTATGAAAATAGCGATGTACTGGCCGCCAAAGAACCTAAAAGTATCTTTTTGCCCAGTATAAATATGAGCAGTTCTTATATTTTTGCGAAGAACGACCTGTTTTTTGCCTATCCCAATAATTACAACCATTATGTGAGTTATTACAGGAATACCTACCAACATGGTGGGGTATCGTTGGAGGAAATGATTATTCCGTTTGTGGTTTTGGAACCGAAATAGCGCAATGAAATGTAAAGGAGCGCATGCGGGTGGGCTTTTAGTTTCTTGCATGGCTTATTCTAATTACAATATGCAAACAGGCTGTAATAACCATGCACTTTCACTTATAAGCAAGGGACTACCACTCGCGATATCAGAAGATATACTACATTACTCACGAATTGAGTCAGAAGGAGCATATTATTTTTACTAAGTTTTAAGGTTAACAGTTACCTTTTAGGAGATTGTCGACAATTTTCCATTTTATCAGAGCGACCATCCTCATACCCTAAGACAAAACCGCAAAAAATAAAAAGCGCCATAATATCCATTAATAATCGCATTTCTATTGCATCTTTCTTTTCATATTCGTAATTGGTTTATAGCTGTTCTTTTATCGGAGATTAGACTTTAATGCATAAAGCCATCAGATTTTCCTAAAAAATAAACCGAATAGAGTAACACGAAAAACAAGAAAACCCATCAGTAGATACTATACTTCTTTACATGTTCAAATACTTATTTTGAATTTTAAACATAATGATATTTTTTTATTTCAACTTGGGAATATCCTTTTAAATGATGGATTCAAATTTTAATAGTCTGGTTTAGTTTATTTTTCAGTGGGTTTTAGTTATTTCGTTCCTAAATTAATTTGACAAACGACAATACTGCGCATATGAAGCATATAACATATACCATTAAGCAACTTGATCAAGTTGCAAAACAAATCATTTCAACCGTTCCCTCAAAATGTTTGGCATTTTACGCTCCCATGGGTGCAGGAAAAACGACGCTTATTAAAGCTTTGATAGCCCAATTGGGCGGTTTGGATGAAGTTAGCAGTCCCACATTTGGCCTGGTAAACGAGTACCAAGATACCAAGGGGCAAGTTTTGGCCTATCATTTTGATTTTTATCGGCTAAACGATGAAATGGAAGCTATGGATATGGGAATGGAGGACTATTTAGATTCCGATGTCTGGATTTTTATGGAATGGCCAGAAAAAATTCCAAATTTAATCCCTACAGATACTGTGGCAATAACAATTGAAATACTTAGTCCTACCGAAAGAAGAATTATGTTCTAATTAAGAATGAGCATCATTTTAAAATAAGGCTTCATAGGAATAACCCAGTTTTCTTTTCTTTTTGGCTGCTCGGCATTCCATAAAAATGGCACTCAAGAAACGTTTTGCGATTTTTTTATTATTATTTTTCGATTAAAAACCGATTATTCGTTTAAGTGAATGTTTTAAACGTTAAAAAGCTTGATTTTAACGTTTAAAAACAAAAATACTGTAATTTATTTCTTACGTTTGTAAGAGAATGTAAGCGAGTACTAACTAAAAACCCTTAGAAAATGAAAAGTAAAAAAACATTTTTAGCATCCCTGGCATTGGGGTTGTTTCTATTTGCCTTGGCGGCTCCAGTAATTTCTGCTGATACTATTGGTCAGGAATTAGGAATTGACAAGAGATCTATCGTGCTTCCTTCGCAGAGGCCTAAATAGGTTCGTTTTACAAAGTAATACGATTAAAAGAGCAATAATATTGCTCTTTTTTTGTTCTATAGATATTTAAGATTAGAATGTCTGTAGAATATGAACGAGCGATTTAGAAAAAGGAGAGCCAAAAAGAAAATTATTATTGAATCATTCGCAGTTTTTCTGATTGCGATGGTTCCAATTATTTTTAAGTTATACGATTTTCTACCTGGCCCAACCGATGAAAATGCCCTGGAACCCGTTTCTTTTTTAGGAATTGAAATTGGCAGTAATGGTTTTAATAGTGTAGAAACTAACGTTTGGTTTTACACCATAAAATTTGTTCCATTATTATTGCTACTGATATGGTTCTTTACTTCAAAGGACTGGTGGTACCATATTCTTATTATTCCCATTGCAACCTATGCGTTTCAATTGTTTGAATTGTTTTTCTCAGATAATTATGCTGTAGATACCGAAAATATTTGGTGGTTATTACCCATTTGCATGGTAGTAATACCTTTCGTTTATTTTATTAGGGTAAAGCTCTATGATAAATATGTGCATGGAATAGATTTAGAGGCCATGGATGCCGAACTGGAGGTATTGAGATCTAACAACAAAATCAACGAAGTAGAGGACGCTCCTGTCTTTAAAAAAGATATAGAAATGTCAAAGCAGGAGTCCATATCCGAAGCATTGAACAGAAAATTATCTACACGAAATTTGGAATTAGAACTAAAACAAGTTCAACATCGCCTACAGAATTTATTGAATCTTAACAATAAATAATCCATCACCACTATCCAATTTTAAGTGCAAGTCAGTTTGTCTAAAAATTGTACATTTGAAAAGATTATATTTTATCGGGATTTAGTCTTTATGCAGTTATGAATCGACCCACATCGCCCTTTAGTAAGCAGCAACTATTACCACAGGAGGAAACCCTGGAAATTTTTAAGCAAAAGGGGGAACTTTTCATTGGCCTACCAAAGGAAAACCAATTTCAGGAAAAGCGTATTTGCCTTACCCCGGATGCTGTTAATGCCATTACGGCCAACGGCCACCGCGTACTTATAGAAGCGGGTGCTGGCGAGGGATCCCATTTCTCCGATTTGGATTATACAAATGCCGGTGCAGAAATCACAAAAGATACGGCCAAGGTTTTTGGCTGTCCGCTGTTATTAAAAGTTGAGCCTCCTACCCTCGCGGAAATAGGAATGATCAATCCGCAGACCACCGTTATTTCTGCCTTGCAGATCAAGACCCAACATAAATCCTATTTCGAGGAATTGGCGCGTAAGCGGATTACCGCTATCGCTTTTGAGTATATACGGGACGAGGACGGTAAATTCCCAGCCGTACGCTCCTTAAGCGAGATTGCCGGAATTTCATCTGTACTCATTGCCGCGGAACTCATGGCAACCAACAACAAGGGCAACGGACTCATGTTCGGCAACATTAGTGGCGTTCCGCCTGTAGAAGTCGTTATCATCGGAGCGGGAACCGTGGGCGAATTTGCCGCCAGGTCGGCCATTGGTCTGGGTGCCAACATCAAAATATTCGATAATTCCATTACCAAACTTCGCAACATACAGACACACTTAAAACAAACGGTCTACACGTCTACCTTACAGCCAAAAAACCTGTTAAAAGCCCTGAAACGTTGCGATGTGGCCATTGGTGCGACCCGTGGGAAAGATAGATCGCCCGTTGTGGTCTCCAGTACCATGGTAGAGCACATGAAAAAAGGCGCCGTAATCATAGATGTAAGTATAGATACCGGAGGATGTTTTGAAACTTCGGAAGTGACGAGCCACAACAAACCTACTATAGAAAAATTTGGCGTCCTCCATTATGGCGTGCCCAATATTCCGTCTAGGTATCCCAAAACGGCAACCGTATCCATCAGCAATATCTTTACCCCCTACCTTCTTAAAATTGGGGAAGATGGCGGACTGGAAAACTCGCTGCGTTTTGATAAAGGCTTGCGGAACGGCTTGTACATGTACCACGGTATCCTTACCAACAAGAGCGTAGGAGAATGGTTCGATCTGCAGTATAGCGACATTAATTTTCTTATTTTTTAATTAGGCCACTACTTTCTTTTTACATCCACGGGAAAGCCATAATTTTGCACCCACTAAATATTGATAGCCCAATACATGCCATTTATAAAACGATTAGGATATTTTTTGTTCGGACTGTCTATTGGAATTTTATTTTTAACCTTTTTCTTTAAGAAAAAAACTGCCGATACAGGAGCCTATTTCTGTTACTTTCCCAATTGCAGAACGCTAAAGGATATCCGTTCCAAATCCATCAAATATTCCGATGCCGTTAGCCGGCAAATGGAAAACAAAACTTTGGACACCACAGATATTCGCAAGTTGTTTACGGATGGTAATGTCGATTTTGGGAGTAGCGATACCAAATCTGTACCCTGTAAAACGTATATTGTAGAAGGATTTATCCGGGACAAGGAAGTTGTGGCCACCGTAAGAAACTGCAAAAAAGAAGCCATCTTGGAAAGTATTGTCCCTGCTTACGAATAAGTTTTTAGTTTTTTTTTACTAAAACCTCAAATTTGGACTATTGGACTTTGGCATACTAAGGCATCATCCTTTTCGTACATAATAATGCATCTTTGAGCCGATGCCTTTTGTTCAACATCGCGTTGAAAATTACATTCTTCTTCGTTTGCGCTCTTGTTTCAAAAGTGAAAGTTCCCGAGTGGTCTGCCCGGCTACCGAAGTGTTCTCCTCGGCTCGCCTAATAAGATAGGGCATAACGTCCTTGACAGGGCCAAAAGGCAAATATTTGGCAACATTGTAGCCCCTGGCGGAAAGATTAAAAGAAATATGGTCGCTCATACCGTACAATTGTCCAAACCATACCCGCGGGTCATTCTCCGCAAGTCCGTTATTTTTCATCAACCCTAAAAGCTTTAGACAACTTTGCTCGTTATGGGTGCCCGAAAAAATGGAGATTGCATCTAAATTTTCTACCATATAGGCAATCGTATCATCAAAATTCAAATCTGTGGCTACTTTAGAATCACAGATAGGCGTTGGATATCCCTTTTCTTTGGCCCTTTCATTTTCCTTCTCCATATAGGCCCCACGAACGATTTTCATTCCTATTTTAAAGCCATCTTCAGTACCTTTTTTATGAAGTTCCTTCAAATAAGGCAAGCGGTCCCAACGGTATGTTTGCAAGGTATTAAAGACTATGGCTTTGTTCTTGTTGTACTTTCGCATCATATCCTCTGCCAAACCATCTGCGGCAACTTGCATCCAGCTTTCCTCGCTATCGATCAATAAGGATACATCCAAATCGTATGCTTTTTTACACACGGTTTCAAATCTATTTACCACACGTTCCCATTCAGCTTTTTCGCTTTTGGTAAGTTCTTTTTTCTCGCTGATCTTCTGGTAAAGGGCAAAACGCCCGAAACCCGTAGGCTTAAAGACGGCAAAAGGTATCGCCTCTTTGGCCTTTACAAAATCGAGTATTTTAAGAATGGTTTTGGTGGCGTTATCAAAGGGGTCTTCCTCCTCCTTTCCTTCTACAGAATAATCCAATACGGAGCAGACCTTTTTCTGGTACATTTTTTCCACTACAGGCAAGCAATCCTCCTCGCTGATACCGCCACAAAAATGGTCAAAGACGGTAGCGCGTATAAGACCCTCAACCGGCAAATGTGCTTTAAGGGCAAAATTGGTCATAAGGGTACCCATTTTAACCAAGGGCTCATTGGCTATCATCTTAAAAAGAAAAAAGGCTCTTTCTAGTTCCGAATCCGATTTTAATGCAAAAGCCGTTGCGGTATCCTCAAAAATTCCGTCCATACATAACAATAATTTAAAGTGCCAAAGATAAACACGGAATTCTATTTTTTTCATTAAAATATCTCTTATTTTGCAGGCTGAACCTCGGCCTGTAAAGGTCATTGAACAATCATTTTTTATATGGAATCCATAGTTTCAGATGCGTATGCCGTACATTTTAATGAGGTAGCCTATGAATCGTTGAACGCACATTTGTCCGCTACCAATTATTCCATTGTTTTTATCCTTGTAGACGAGAATACACATGAACTATGCTTGCCACAGTTTATGGCCGAGATTTCTGGGGACTTGCATTTTGAAATCATTGAAATAGCTTCCGGTGAGATTAACAAGACCATAGAAACCTGCCTTGGCGTTTGGAAAGCACTCTCTGAACTGGGAGCAGATCGTAAAAGTGTAATCGTTAATCTTGGTGGTGGCGTTCTAACGGATTTAGGCGGATTTGTAGCATCGACTTTCAAGCGTGGTATAGCTTTTATAAATGTTCCCACTACCCTATTAGCTATGGTAGATGCTTCCGTTGGCGGTAAGACCGGTGTGGATTTGGGCTCCTTGAAAAATCAGGTCGGGGTAATTAATCAGCCTGTTATGGTACTGGTGGTAACCAACTTTTTAAACACCCAAGAAGAACGACAGGTAACGAGTGGCTTCGCAGAAATGTTAAAGCATGGCCTAATTAAAGATAAGTACTATTGGTCCGATTTAAAGGCTACCAACTCCCTTGAAGATATAAAACAATATATTGTAGCTTCGGTAGCCATAAAGAACAAGGTGGTTCTGCAAGACCCTACAGAACAGGGACTGCGCAAGATCTTAAACTTTGGGCACACCTTGGGCCACGCCGTAGAATCCTACTTTTTGGAAAATAAGGATAAAGAAACCTTATTACACGGCGAGGCTATTGCCGCTGGAATGATATTGGAGGGTTATTTGTCCCATAAGTTAACCGGCTTGTCCCTTCCTGATCTGGAAGAAATTAGGACAACTTTTCTAGGCTATTTTAAAAAGATTTCTTTTTCTCCCGAAGAGATTGAAGATATTTTGGAACTTATGAAGTTTGACAAGAAAAATTCCCATGGGAAAATCAATTTTGTGCTGCTCAAAAAAATTGGAGAGGCACAAATTGATGTTACGGTACCCACAGAATTACTGTCCGAAGCTTTTGCTTACTACGCTCAATAAAAACTTCATATACTAAAAAGGTGTCTTTCACAACTCTTTGTAAACCCGAATTGGTAAAATAACTAGTTTAGTTTTAAGGAAATAAGCATCCTAACTAAAAATACACCAGTTATGATAAGACGTTTAATCGACTACAAAAAATTAGACCACGAATCCGCCGGTCTATTAATAGACAAGTATCCATATGGCTATGGCGATGAGGACATCATTAGCTTTAAGAACGCAAACGGGGAAATTATTGAGGCCGTTGAACTTAGAACGAATGATACCCTATATCTCGTTAAAATAAGCAAAAGCCTTTCCAATTTCATTGCTAACTTTGAAGAGAACATAGAAAAGGAGTTGGAGACCAAAACACCGGAGCACCTCATGGACGGCGAGGAGATGACCCCGGAATTGGAAATGAACCGAGATCTGGAGCTAGATGATTACAACGATTTTGATTAAGTTAAAACTTGAGAAAAATTCTCTAGTCCGTTTCAAATGAACCTATAAAACCATAGGTTGGTCGGGAGCGAGTTTCTACTTTTTTCGGATTTCAGTTCATGACACTTATAGTTTTACCTACTATAGGCTACTGCATGAGGATGTAAAACGATGCTATAAAATGGTATGTAAAGGCATAGCGGCAAAACGAGTAAGGCAATTTAGGAACTGTATCGTTCTTCCAAAATCCTGGCATGATGCTTTAGGTGTCCGCTAATTACAAAACCCAGCGCAGCAACACTCCAGGACATACCGCTTGCAGTACCAATATATCCTAGTTTATGGCTTTCCATAGCTTTGAAAAGTTGAAGGGTAGCTGCCCTAACGGCAAGAAACTCTTCCACAATATCTTCCTTGGTCCGTTTTTCACTTTCACATTCCATCACATAATCGTCTTGGTCAAATCCAGGTAAAGGCGTTTGGTCTTTTCTAGAAAAACGGAAGGCGCGGTATTGGAAAATCCGCTCCGTATCAATGATATGAAGGAGCACTTCTGCAATAGTCCATTTATTGGGCGCATAGCTATAGGCAAGTTGCTCTTTGGTGAGTGCCAAAGCATAGTGCTCAAACCAATCCCTACTGGTAAACAGGGCCTCCAAAAGACTTTCTTCCCTTACCCTATTAAGATACGCAGCGTAAAAATGGTTGAATTCATTTTCTTTAAGTTCAGATAACTTCATAACGCTTGTTCGTTTTATTTTTATCAAAAAAGCCCAATCGCTATATAACAACTGGGCTCTAGAATAAGGTGAAAATTGATTTTACAATTCGTTGAAGATGGTGTGCATCAAGCGCTTTTTATCGTTGAAGCTCTCTTCTAAAGAAATCATGGTTTCCGTTCTGCTGATACCATCGATATCATCGATCTTAAAAATAATATTCTTGGCATGCGTAGTATCCTTTGCCCGTATTTTGCAGAAAATATTAAACTTGCCCGTGGTAATATGCGCAATGGTAACATTAGGAATCTGGTTTAAGCGCTCCAATACGAATTTCGTCTGATGCGTTTTTTCCAAATAGATACCCACGTAGGCGATAAAGGCATAACCCAATTTCACATAATCCAAGGTAAGGGAAGAGCCTTGAATGATTCCGGCTTCCTCCATCTTCTTTACGCGCACGTGAACCGTACCTGCGGAAATCAACAATTTTTTGGCTATATCTGTAAAAGGTGTTCTTGTATTGTCTATCAACATATCAAGAATCTGATGATCTATTTCATCTAACTTAACTTTACCCATGGTTACTTAAATTTTTGCAAAATTAAATAATAATAAAATTAAATGTAAAGAATTCGTGTTTTTTTTAAAGAAAACGTAAGGTTATTTCTATTTTAACGGAAATAAACCGATATAAGTTAAGTAAAGATCGATAGAATACCTTGTTTTTCTAGCCACAATCTGTCTTTGCTGGTGGATGCGTCCTTAACTTCATGACCAAATAATAGTTCTTCCGTTACTTCCCGTTGCTCAAGTATAGGTTTGAAAATGATATGGTCTTTCTGTAATTTTTCCTGATATAATACGCCCACTTTTGCCCCTGCCTCCAAGCTGGTATCCAAAACATCTGCATTCGTTATTAGAATGTCACAGAACATTTTTTGGTTCTCGGGAATACTGAGATAGTCGGTTAGCGTGAACTTTTCCAAGTCCCCATTGGAAATGGCTTTCAAAGCCTCCATCAAAGCCATACCAATATATTCCCGAGTGATTTCTCGGTCATAGTCCTTGGGAAAATGTCCCGCTTCAAACAATATAGTAGGTATTTGGAGCATTTGAAAAGCATCCCCAACGCAGTTTGCATTAAAACTGTCATTGTACCTGCCTATTTGTCCCGGTATATGCGCTTGGAGCTTTTTATTCATGGCTGCGATGACCTGCATACTTTGGAGTCGCGTTTCGGACACAGTACGTGCTTCATCAAAAGCCGGAGCTAAAAAAGAAACCGTGGCGGGTTTTGCTGTTCGACCTACGTTAAATATGGTTCTCTGATCATGTAGGTTGAAACAATAATGGGGCTCAAATTCTTCATACACCGATCTCAGTATCTTACTTTCCGCTTGTGAACGATCTTGGGCGTCCCTGTTCAGATCTATTTCATTTGCATTTACTCGTGTATATGCGGCTGCACCATCCGGATTTAGAATGGGAATGATTTTCAAGGTAAAATTTTGTAGGATATTTTTGGATTCCCCCAGTTCCAATTTTAGATAGTTGACCAAATCCAAAACCGCCTTTGTGGTGGTAGATTCATTTCCGTGCATCTGGGACCACATCAGAATACGGTTAGCACCGGTGCCAACGGTTAATGTATATATTGGATTTCCGCTTACCGATTTTCCCAAAACCTGCAACTGGAAAGCTTCATTCAATTCATATAAATAATCCTGTATGTGGCCATTGGTTACATACCTTCCTCGTATTTCCGTCACCTTATAATCGGCATATTGTATCTCTTTTATCATAACCGGTGATTTCTTGAATTACAAAAATACAACGCTTATAAATTACATTTGTAAACAAGAAGAGTCTATTTTCAAGGGTGATTTCATGACTGAAAATGATAATTGTTTACAAAAATTAATATTTATAAAATATTTTATAAAATATATTTAATATCAATGTATTAACTATTATTATATAAAGTATTTAATTAATAAATTGACCCTATAATACTACCAATTAATCCTGAGCGATGTTTTCAATCATATTAAAATATGTAATTTTGTAAACGATTATGGATACCGATAAAATCACCCTTCGCATAGCACAAATCTTAAAGCACTACGAACTATCCGCCGCTTCGTTTGCGGATAGTATTCAAGTGCAGCGGTCCAGTATCTCGCACTTGTTGAAGGGGCGCAATAAGCCTAGTTTGGAGTTTGTGACAAAGCTTGTTCACACCTACCCCGAGGTAGATCTCTATTGGTTATTGTATGGGCAAGGAGATTTTCCAAAAGCGATTTCAAGTCAAAAAGAGAAATATACAAAACCAGAAGCTGCACATAAACACACTACGAATACGTCTGAAAAGCAGATAGAAAAAGTAATTGTATTTTACCAAGACGGCACTTTTGCGTCCTACACGCCAGAAGCCTAGTTTTATTAAATTATTACCAGCAAAACAGCCAAAATATACCCTATTTTGATTATTTTGCATGCATGATTAGATATGCGATTTTTACCTTTTTGATTGTTGTTGGACTGTCCTCTTGCTACCAGCCCCAGCGGGACTGTAAGGCTTTTGAGACCGGTAGTTTTCAATTTAATTACGAGATAGGCGATTCCGTTAAAACCGGGAAATTTGTTCGGGGAGCGGAATACAGTGTGGACTATTATGAAGGCAAAATAGATAGCGCCAAAATCCGATGGGTCAACGACTGTGAATTTGTGCTGCAGGATATTCACAGTAAAACAGCGATTCAATATAAAATTATAAGCACAACGGACAGCTCGTATACCTTCCAATATAATAAGGCAGTAAAAGACCTAAACAAGGAATTGGTTGTGAAGACGGGAACTGCCTATAAAACCAACTAACATTTTTGAAATTTTAACTGCCCCAAAGGCTTGGATGGTATTGTTTACGCTTATCCTTCTGGAAATTTTTGTAAGTATAGACAATATAGTTTTTATTTTGTTCGTATCGGAAAAGCTAGAAAAAAGCCAGCGGAAAAAGGCCATCTATACTGGCCTGGCTTGGTCATGGCGGTAATCCTTCGTGTTTCCTTGCTGATCGCCTTAACGGTATTGCTTTCCCTTAAAAAACCCTTTTTGATGATAGATACGGATTGGGTGTCCAGAAGTCTCAGCGTTCAAGGGGTGTTACTTTTAGTTGGTGGCCTTTTTCTATCATACAAAAGCACCAAAGTGATAAGGGAAAAGATAGAGCATCGCAGACACGACGAACGCGAAGTGAAGCGAGAAAGGGGCACTACCCTTTCAAAAGTGCTTGTTCAGGCGCTGGTCATCAATTTAGTGTTCTCCTTGGATTCGGTTCTTGCCGCTGTTGGAATGACAAATGGCATTACAGCAGACGATAACGACGCTTTAGTTATCATGATACTTGCAGCCTTGATTTCCCTGCCGATCATGATATCGTTTGCCAACAAGATCAATCCACTTGTGGAAAACGCCCTTCTATTAAAGTTTTGGGCTTGTTTTCTTATGCTCATAGGCTTTGTAATTATGGCAGACGCTGCACATGTATCGCATTTTGTATTGTTTGACAAAACGGCCATATCCATTCCTAAGGGATACCTCTATTTTGCTATTTATTTTGTGTGGGGGTCGCTATTGTTGAGTTGCTGCGGAATGGGAAGGGTGCTGTTGAAGAAGATTGAGTAAAATACTATTTGAATCTTGATATGGCTTGATTTATAAGAGATTTCAATGAGATGAATTCATATGAAAGTTTTATGTACTGATGATATTTAACTGTAGGAATTAATTTCGGGGATTTTAGCTGTCTGCTAATAAGTTTTTACTTTAACATACTAAGCCCTTTTATTTCTTACTGAAAAAATCAAAAGTAGTCCAATTGGACTACTTTTTGTATATTTACTAAGTCAGTAAAAAAAAAGGGACTTTATTTCTTTAAAGATTATTTCGAAAATTTTTACGAAAACCAAACTGATAAAGTAAAAAAGAAAATCATTTGGACCTTAAAAGTCATTGAAGAAATTGATAGAATTCCCGAAACTTATCTAAAACATTTGAAAAACACAACTGGACTTTATGAAATTAGGGTTCAAGTTGGAACTAACATTTTCCGAATTTTTTGTTTTTTCGACCTTGACAATATAGTGGTCGTGGGAAATGGGTTTCAGAAGAAAACCCAAAAGACACCTAAACAGCAAATCGAACAAGCTGAACGAATAAAAAAAAAGTATTATGAAAACAAAGAATAAAAATTTAAAAAGTCTGGATCAGTTTGTTGAAGAAAAAATTGGCGAAAAGGGAACTGAAAAACGAGAAGAGTTTGAAACGGAATATGACGCTTTTAAACTTGGCGTTTTAATTCAACAAGCAAGAGAGGATAAAGGGTTTACACAAGAACAATTAGCTGAATTAGCTGGCACCAACAAATCCTACATCTCGAAATTGGAAAGAAACTTAAAAGATATCCGATTTTCAACATTACAGCGGATTATTAACGATGGTTTAGGGGGACATCTTGATATATCCATTCGACTTAAATAGAAAAGTATGAAAACACAACAAAGCCGAAACATTAGTTTTCGCCGCGCACCGAACTATTAACAAAACCAGCAAAGTAGATAAACAAGAAATCGACAGAGCAGATAAAATAAGCAGGGCATATTTTAAAAATAAAAAGAAATGAAAAGTTACACTTTAGACCAAGCGGAAGACCTTTTAATTGGAAAAAAGAGAACTCAAGAAAGAGAAGAATATGAATTTGAGTTACAACTACTTAAATTGATTGGTGATATGATTGAAATTGCCAGAAAAAAAAGAAAACCAACTCAAGAGCAATTAGGTGCATTGGTTGGTGTAAAAAAAGCGCAAATTTCTTGACTTGAAAATAGCAACGAAAATGTAACTTTTGAAACGGTAATTCGAATTTTCAATGCTTTAGGAGATAAGCTGAATTTGAGCCTAAAAATTTAAAAAAATAAGAAATTAGCAAAATCTACTAAACGACAAAACCGAAACCAATGAAAAAAGCATTTATTATCGGATTACTTTTGTTTACAACTGTAGTATTTTGCCAAGAAAACAATCAAATCCCTGACAAAATTCAATATGACGAAAACAAACTGTCGGATAACGAAATAGCTAAAGAATTTACCGTTGAAATGCTTGATGGTAAACTACTAAAGTTATCGGAATTGAAAGGAAAAGTCGTCCTTTTAAACTTTTGGGCAATTTGGTGCAGGCCATGCTTGGAAGAGTTCGATAAAATTCCGACAGTAATTCTAAAACCCTTTCAAAATAGGGATTTTATTTTTTTACCTATTTCCTCTGGCGAAAGTGAAGGGAAAGTCAGACATAAAATGGAAGGATTAAAAGAAAAGGGAATTGAATTCAATACTGGATTTGACAAGGATAAAAAGATTTCCAGTATGTATCACTCAAATCTATTCCCAAAAGTTATGTAATAGACCAAAGTGGTGTTATTAGACATATTTCTTCCGGTTATTCTGAAGAGGGATTGAGAGAAGTTGCTGAAAAGATTAAAGAACTGCTGAAAGAAAAATAACTACAAACAGCAACCTCCGCTTTCGTACTATGGGTAGTACCTATCAAGAATGTCCCAAGTTTTAGGGAATGAATTATGCCGCTTTCTAGGCCACCGTTGTTCCCTAAGCCGATTAATTTGGTCTTAGGGACTTCTTTTGATTGATTACGAATAGCGCAGTATTGGCATATAGTAACTTATTTAGGGTTTACTGAAAAAGTATAATCAAGCAACTTTAAATTTCATTTTTTTTAGATAAAACTGACTGGCAAAAAAGCCAAAATTCATTTTTGACCT
>Ga0075108_10000107_pt1 | contig 47849 bp, 36 predicted proteins | sample AntAceMetag02UK1_FD_69797 | JGI IMG/M metagenome (GOLD analysis project Ga0075108, IMG submission 69797) | Saline lake microbial communities from Ace Lake, Antarctica - Antarctic Ace Lake Metagenome 02UK1 | ecosystem: Environmental > Aquatic > Non-marine Saline and Alkaline > Saline | place...
GAAAGTGTGAAAGCACCAGCGTAAACAGAATCGCACGGAACAGATGTGTCGAATTGCATCACAACCACATCGGTACTACATGTTGGCGCACTCGGATTAAACGATACGATTGGCGAATCAGGTTCTTCTACTTCTACTTCCCAATAAGCCAACCAACCTTCGCAAGCCACTCCAAAAACATCAGATTCCCAATGAATGGTCAGGCAACCAGAAGCAGCAATAATTGTTGGCGGCAAATCTTGACCGGAAAGTGGAAGACCAATCTGTGGTGAATTAATGCTCGGACCATCGTGAAAGGTCATTATATCATAACCAGCTTCCGAACAGAACTCGAAGAAAGTCATCTCAATGCTGATGGCATTCGGAACGCAAATCGTCATGGTGTAATCCTCGCCATGGGCATAGTCATCACCATTCAATCCGCCATCGCTGTCTGTGAAATAACCTTCGCAATCGTCTGTATTAATATCACCAATAAGCGGGAAAGTGGTTTGCGCTTGAAGGAAAAATGGGGAAAGGAAAAAGGTGAAAAAGAGGAGAAAGGAGATAGGTGCTTTAGTGGAACTAACCCCTCCGTCTCGTTCCTCGACACCTCCCCTTTGCAGGGGAGGAGCTGCGTAATTGGCAGGTGTTTGATCAACGTGCCAACTCTCCCCCTGCAAAGAGGGAGTACCCGCAGGTTGAGTGGGTATTTTGCTTATTTCTGACAACTTAATGGTAGTGCTTTTTACGGACGAAAAACAGTGATGGTGTCGCTTTCAATTAGTTCACTCCAAAGTCCGTTTCGGTCTTGAATCATCACTTCAAACTGCAAACGTTCAACGGTATCATTTCCAAGTATAAAAAGGTTGTTTAGACGAATGGAAAGCCTGCCTTGTATAGGCACATTGGCATCAATTGGCGCCAATGGTTTTACATGATATAAGTCTTCAAACTGCAAACGGCTATCCTTTACACTTAAAGACGTTACGTTTGGGTCTAGGTAGCCAAGATCACCATTGTAATCATAGTAGTCGAATGAAATAGTCACGGTGTCCGTGAATTCCTCTACCACCATTGGCTCTACCGTGAGGTTAGAAATTTGGGGTATATCCGAAGGTTCCTCCTTGCAAGAAGAGAACAGCATTGCAGCGATGAGAAGAAAGGTCAGTCCACGAATCTCCACGAGAAGAGTTTTTTGATGTATAACTGGCTTCCGTCCTGCGGAATTTGTGTGGTATCGGTTTGCATCGGATCTTTCAGGAAAACGCGCATGTAGTACGTACTATCTGTAGGAAATGATGCAGCAGTAAAGTTGAACTTGTGATTGAACTCCGCTGCGTTATTCTGAAAGTTCATATGCGTTTCTGGGCTTCCAAGAAGTTGGAGGTTGTATTCCGTGGCCGTTGTATCCACCAAATCAATCTTACCACTCATCTTTACCTTATTGTATTCTAAAGCTGAAAGCGGAGATTCTAAATCGTTTACAGCAAACCAAACGGTAACCTGTTGTGATCCAAGCGGCACATTTATTCGTCCGTTAAGGTTGCATGGGCTTCCATCAGCCTCGGCATAAATCCCTGAAATACCCGGTTGTTGGTTATTGGAACCCGGTTCGTTTCCGAACATGTCTAGCGCACCGCCCATAATCCAATCGGTGATGTTGGAAAGGTGTTCAGCCTTGTTTGCATTCCATTCCGAATCTGGGTCGTAGAACGCATCTAACGGCATAATTCCAGAAATGCCATCAATATCCTCGTTTAGGCGTAGCCATAGAATAGACTCGGAAAGTGATGTGGGTTTAACGCGGTATTCGTACGTTTCTGCCGGATTGTTTTTTACAATTGGATGAAGCACCAATGTGTTGTAAGAACTTTCAATCGTTCTAAAATCTGGTTCAAAAGAGCCATCATGGCAACCAGAATTAGCACATGTAGGCTTGAATATATTCTGATGCAATCCTACAAAACTTGCAGGGTCTATGTTTTCAATTTGAGTCGTGTCTTCTGGCGGAAGATTGTCTGGGTTATCAAACGGGTTCTTCTCATCCTTGGTACAACTGCTCATTGCCAACAATAGAATTGCGATATATGGAAACAGATTTTTCAAATCCTATCGAATAAAGATTGAGCAGTTGATGAAATGAGGCCGCTACTTGTTACATCATCCTTAAACCCTAGAATTTCAGCTATGGTTGGGCAATTGTCGGCAGTTTCGCCAATTTGGTTTCCAATGCCACCACGCACAAGATTTGAAGGAACATTTGGGCCAACCATCTGGGTAAAAACGCGCTGTGTGTTTGCATCTGAATGATCGAAGGCTCTCCAATCGTTCTCGTCCTTGATAGGATTCGAGTCTAGGTTTCTTCCACATTCAGGTGTAACGAGCATAATTGTGTTGTTTGCCATTTCAGGAATCTGATTGATTTGATTCCAAATATGACCGACTGCGTGATCTGCACGGTGCAAGGCTTTCAAGTATCCCGTATAATCGCTGTGGCAAGCATCCACAGCTCCAAGATTGACAACAGTCAAAGTTGGCTTAAACCATTTCATTACTTCAACAGCGTAGCCAACCGTGCTCAAATCGCCATTATCTGAAACGGGTGGTTTTGCAATATTCCCGCCCAAATTGTACATCTCTCGCATAAAGAGTTTGATGCTTTGCTTTTCCTCCTCCGTATTGTAAATCGTCTCAATTGTTCCTCCAACGTTCTCAAAATTGTTGTCGAGGAAATATTTCATCTGATAGATTGGGTCTAACTCTTCTTCCGGATGATAGATTTTGGCATTAGACAGATGCTCTTGTCCTTGAGAACCGAATGTGATGTCTGGAGCAAGAAAGTTCGCGCCATACGTAGCGCCATAATCTGCATGCTGACTGTAATTCATCAGCGGTGTAGAGTTGCCAATGCCGTTTCCTACAAACCAAGTTTTTGAAGCAGGTGTGCCAAGATGTCTTCGTGTGTATTCAAAAATGGTTGGATTAAGTGGTTTTTGCCTTAAGCCTTGAGAAAAAATCGTGTTTCCTTGAAGCAGCGCATTCATGCCGCCATAATGCCCAGCATGGCTACTTCTTACTTCACGAAAAAGCGTTCCCTGTTGTTGTATGGTTGAACTGAGAATTGCTGGAATTGGAGTGTCTCCTGCAAGGTTTCCATCCGTTCCGTAGACGATTTTTTGGGTGGGAGCCGCCCCGTCCAACATGTTAGACATAATGTTTCCCTGAATAGGAATACCCTGACTTTGGTCCAGATATGTTTGATCCACACTTTCTTGCTGTCGAACGCCTCCAGCAAACATCACCATAACCACATGCTGCGCTAATTGTGCTCCCGTAGCTGCAAACAAACGCCCAGACGGAAGGATGTACGGAGCTAGAAAAGCACCCGTAGTTGCAGCCGCTGCCTTCTTTATGAATCCTCTTCTTTTCATTTACTAATACGAATTGTGTGCAACTCACCCCGACCTCACTACGTTCGGCTCCCCCTCTCTTTCAAGAAAGGAGGAAAGCTCCGCAAGCGGAGCAGGGGTGAGTTAAACTTTAAGCATTCTTAATTCTTAATTCCAAATTTTTAATTCAACTAGTAGTATTGATATTCATCGCTTAGCGCGAATGAGAAATACACCAATTCTGGTCGGACATTTGGATGCGTATTGATGTAATTCTTGAAAAACTGTCGCTCTGCCTCAGTCGGATTTCGTACCAGAAAGCGATTGTAGGTTGCGGTTAGAAACGCATCAATATCAGCACGCATTTCTGCGTTAGTAGGAAGAACAACACCTCCCGTATTCATGTAATTGCTAATGAGCACTTCGTGCACTAAGTCTTTATCTCCAATAGACTGAACGCACTCACTGGCTTCAAAAAGATTGTCGCTAGAAAGAGCAGTTTGAAACAAGTTTGCATACAGAATGGCGATGTACTGCTGATCCGATTTAAGCTTTGTTTTATTGGCGTTGGGAGGGAGGATTGTTTCCTCTTGCACCTCGTAAATTTTGTCCTTTTGGCAACCTGTGGTTGCGAGGATAAAAGGAAAAAGGATAAAAAGAAAAAGGTGGCGAGCCATGGTGTGTTGCCGAATAGGTTGAATCACGTTTTCCATTCCCATAACCACCCCGTCCCTTCGGGCCACCCCTCCTTTCAAATGAGGGGAGCTGGCGCTTCGAGCAGGTCTTAAATCAATGTGCCAGCTCCTCCCCTGCAAAGGGGAGGTGTCACGCTTTTGGGCGAGACGGAGGGGTTTTTCCATATTTTTCATTTCTGAAAATGAGCATATTCATCCGTAATCATAATTGCCTTTTGCACATTTTGTAAGTCATGGTCAACCCAAAGGTCAATCATCAATTGGTTGGTCTCAGCGGTTGAAGCTTCACGTGCCAATAAGATTTGATAAGACCAAACAATCAAGCCTTCATAAAACTCACGCGAATTGACGAGAATATCAACGTATTCTGATTTGTTCTGTCCTGATTTTCCAAGGAGACTTCCCGGTTGATTGTATTCAATCATATTGAAACCAGCATAGAATTCTGCTCCTGTTGGAAACCGAAAAAACGTGTTGTCAAAACTGGCGTTGACGAAATTGAAAGTGTTCATATTAATCTCGTCATAAACGGCATTGTTTAGCATGGCCGCGCACATATCTGCCATTTCAATCTCGCCATCAAAATAATCCTTTTCCGAATCAAGAACCGCTTGCAGTTTTGCCAATTGAAGACGTCTCTCAGCTATTCCTTCCCAGTTTCCGTTCAGGGAATCATTAAGAATACCGCCTGCAATCGGCCCCATCACTTCTCCTATTTCTGCGTTAGAAGCAGCTTCCATAAAACGTGCTTTGCCTTGCTCGTACAATCTATTGTAATAGGCGTGTTTGTAGGAAATATCTCCTTCAATAAAGTTGGTGCTGCTCTGAAGTTTAACAATCATCGCTTCGCGAGATTCAAAACTCAAATCAGCTGCTTTAAGCGTCATTCGTTCCGAATTCATTTCAGCATCAAACGGCTCACGACCTATCTGGTCTATATAAACACGCTGAATGTAATTCTCAATAAGTAGATCGGAGACCTCAGAGTAATAAGGCGCTTGATTGTCTGGAATGAGCTCGGGGTCTTTCTTGCAGCCTGAAGACAGGATGAAAAACGACAATAGAAATATGAGAAAACGTTGCTGCTCCATTTAGATGCTCTAATTTACATTTTCGATTCGAGCAATTAGGTCAAGTAGTTTCATTTCTTTGTTATTCGAAAGACGAAAAATCCGTGATAAAATTACATTCCTGATGAATTGGAAAGAGTTTTGGAAAACCTACGGGCCTTACCTCATGAACGATATGGTGTACACCTTAGTCATCATGGTGGTCATATTTATTATTGCGTTCATTTTCATCCTTTGAATCAGCATTCCTTCTTAACTGAATGGATGAAGTTTATTATCTGAATCCAGTACTCGGTTTTGCCAGCGAATCCGACTTTAAACAACTTCACTTTTCAGTGCGTTGGTAATTCGGTCAAGTAGTTTCATTTCTTTGCTAGCAGAATCTTATTCCCCTTTTTTTACCATTTGCTTCTCATGAAGTATAATACTCGTCTTATAGCAACGTTGGCAAGTTGCGATTCCCCCTTAAAAAAGGGGTGTCACGCTTTTGGCGTGATGGGGGATTTACTGGTAGTAAAACGTGGAATCAATTAACAGAAAGACGGAAAATGACAATAGAAGAAGCCCAAAAAACTGTTGATGAGTGGATTAAAACCACAGGAGTCCGATATTTCAACGAGCTGACCAACATGGCCATGCTAACCGAGGAGGTTGGCGAAGTGGCACGAATAATTGCCAGACGTTATGGAGAGCAGTCTGAAAAGGAAAGTGATAAGAACAAAAACCTAGGCGATGAAATGGCCGATGTGCTTTTCGTGTTAATGTGCTTGGCAAACCAAACTGGCGTTGATTTGACAGAAGCGATGAAGAAGAACTTGGAGAAGAAAACAGAACGGGATTCCGAACGACATAAGAACAATCCGAAGTTGAATAATAAACCTACCGAAGGATGAGAATTCTAACAGCAGAAAAGATGCGTGAACTAGATCAGTTCACAATTAAAAACGAACCAATATCGTCTTACGATTTAATGGAGCGTGCTGCCGAAGGGTGTTACGGCAGACTTTCATTCCTCGAAAAGTGGTATTTCTCTACCATTTATATATGTGGGAAGGGAAACAATGGCGGAGATGGTTTGGCAATGGCGCGCATGCACAGCGAAGATGAAGATGCGGTGGTTGTGGTTATTATTCTTGAACACACAAAAGAGGGGAGTACGGATTTTGCGAAGAATCTTTACTTATTAGAGGAGCAGGGAAATGCAGAAGTATTTCATATAAAAACTGCGGACGAGTTTCCAGAAATAGCGACTGATGCCGTAGTAGTTGATGCCATTCTCGGAAACGGACTATCGAGACCGTTAGATGGTTTTTTAGCAGGTGTTACTCAGAAAATGAATCAGTTGAGTAATGACATAGTGAGCATAGATATACCAACGGGTTTATTTGCTGATGATAATTCTGCCAATAATTTAGAATTGGTTGTAAGAGCCGATTGGACGTTCCCAATTCATGCCCCAAAGCTGAGTTTGCTGCTGCCTGATACAGGTTCACTTGCTGGTCAGATGGATGTAGTTAACATTGGTTTGATGGAGAAGGAGATGAACTCTTCAAGCCCGTACGAATATGTGGAGTTCGAAGATTTGAAGGATTTGTATATCCCAAGATTAAAGTTCTCGCATAAAGGAACATATGGTCATGCTTTGCTGGTTGCTGGTTCAAAGGGGAAAATGGGTGCGGCTCAACTTGGGGCAAGTGCTTGTTTAAGAACTGGGGCAGGTTTGGTTACGACTCACGTGCCAGCGTGCGGATTAGATATTATGCAAATAGGAGTGATGGAGGCAATGTGTTCCGTTGATTCTAACCATGATTTTATTATTGATTTACCTAACCTCAGTTCGTTCAATGCCATTGGTATTGGCCCAGGTATTGGAACTGAAAAAGATACGGCCAACGTGCTAAAACGCCTTATTCAAGATGTGGATGCAAGATTGGTACTTGATGCAGATGCGCTCAATATTTTAGGCCAGAACAAAACGTGGCTTTCTTTTCTTCCAAAGGCAACAATCCTCACGCCCCATCCAATGGAATTTGAACGGATGGCAGGCAAATGGAAAACATCCTTGGAACGGCTTCAGATGCAGATTGATTTTTCTGTAAAGTATGGGGTTATTGTAGTGCTTAAAGGAGCACACACTTCTACAAGTACGCCATCTGGTCAAGTTTTTTTCAACTCAACAGGAAATGCTGGTATGGCAACGGCTGGTAGTGGAGATGTACTTACAGGAATTATTCTCGGTCTGTTGGCGCAAGGATACTCCCCCGAATCGGCAGCCATTCTCGGTGTTTACATTCATGGTCACGCTGGAGATATTGGGCTGGAGCGCGACTCTTTACAATCACTTATCGCAAGCGATATCATTGACCATATTGGAGAAGTGTTTATGGAGCTATCTATTTAATCACCAGTTTCTCGTTAAAGAGTTCGTCTTTGGTTGACCCAACTACGATATACATTCCGGGTGTTAGATTATTGTGAGGATCGATGGCTGTAACCGGACCAGTACCACGGTTCAGAATCACTTTGGAATAGGATTCTCGGCCCATGATATCATAAACAATCACTAAAACTTCATCTTCTACCACATCGCCTAGGTCAATCTGAATCTTGTCGTAGGACTGTGCAGGGTTTGGGTAAAGACCAGAAAGTACTTTCATTGGAGCATCAACATCAGATAGCTCATCAATTGAAGTGGCAATACTGTAGTTTACAGCGTAGCCAAGTGTTTCCAACACGCGTGCTTCATCTTCATGAAGCAGTTTAAAAGCATTGCCTTTTGAAAGTGATGGATGCATCAGGTATTCGCCATGGTCAGAACGTCCATTATCAAAATGGTCTAGACTAGAACCGTTGAATGGATTTGGTGAGAATACAGGTGCAAATTGCCCTGGATAAAGCTCAAACCAAACTTGGTTATTGGTCAGCGTTCCATCATCTGGAGTAGAAACGGTAGTGCTAGAACCACTTCCTGTTTCTTCAAAAACGATGTCTTTATTGTAGTCCGACAGATACTCGTCAAAGGAAGTGTAAACGTGTTCAGAAGCTGCGGATTGTCCGTTGGCTTCTGAGTAACTCGTAAAGCCAAGCACATGTAAAACCTCATGTAATGCAATCGTGTAAAAATCGAATTGCTCGTTGCTTGGATTGGCGTTTACATCATAATTGTAATTCAAATTCTGATGAAAGTTGAACTGAATATATCCGTCAGGATAGGATACATAAGGGTCATTTCCAGATTCAATATGCACTTTGGTAAATGGTGAGTTGAATCCTTTAGATCCAAAGTAATACGCTGCAGAAAATGCAAAAGGATTTGAACCTGGATTGCCAGAAAAAGATTCTCGGATTTCTATATCAGCTTCCCCATAATCTTCGAGCAAAGATGAGTAATAAGCAAAAGCAGCTTCCAACGCGGTTCTCCGTTCTGCACCAAGGGTTGGATCATCAAATCCACTTCCTGTTCCGTTTGCTTGATCTAAGTATGTAAGATTGAAAGCTGGGCCAATCTCGCTTCTTCCGTATTCAGAATTGTTCGGTCTGGTTACTGTTTTAGCCCATGACTTTTCTGCTCTTTCGCTGGCGTTCAGTCTGAAGACTGAATGTGCAATAATTGTATTTCCGTTAACGTCAACAGGTATTTCTTCTCCATTTACCGTTTTCAAAAAAATAGCTCCGTCCGTAACATGCATTTCATCAAACATCATATCCTGTGCAACCGAAGTGGCTGCCCAAGACAAAGAAATAAGGAAGACTGTGATGAATCTAAGCATAACTCTATTTTACAAAGAGTCTTACTTATGTTTTTAAGTTTTAGATACATCTTTTAGACTGAGAAACTATCAGCCGAGATGAATGGGAGATAAGTAAGGATGAATCGGTAAGCGACCTACGTCAAATCCTCGATTGACCCCTTTCCTTCACGAATAACTTCTACTTCGCCATCGGCACAGTTTAAAACCGTAGAGCCCTCAAAGCCACCGTAGCCACCATCTATTACCATGTCCACCAAGTTTTCAAATCGTTCGTGAATGAGGGATGGGTCTGTGCTGTATTCTACCATGTCGTTGGCATCATGTACAGAAGCCGTCATTATAGGATTGCCCAATTCTTCAACAATTGCCAAAGGAATCTGGTTGTTAGGAATACGAATTCCAACAGTTCGCTTTTTACTTTGAAATAGCTTTGGAACCTTATTGGTGGCATTTAAGATGAACGTGTAGGGCCCAGGAAGCAAACGCTTCATTAGTTTGAACGTGGAATTATCAATCTGGGAACAGAAGTCTGTAATGTGACTCAAGTCTGAACAGATGAAAGAGAACTGTGCTTTCTCCGGTTTAATGTTCCGAATTTGGCAAATCCGCTCAACAGCTTTTCGGTTGTTGATGTCGCAACCAATACCGTAAACCGTGTCTGTTGGATAAATGATAACCCCGCCTTTTCTTAGGCAATCCACTACTTCCCGAATGGCTTTCGGGTTTGGGTTTTCCTCATAGATGCGAACTAGCATTGTCTATTTGTTTCCTTCAAAGTCGGCCAAGAATTTGGCAAGACCAATGTCAGTCAAAGGATGATTTAACAAACCAAGAATCGCGTTCAATGGGCAAGTCGCCACATCAGCACCTTCTTCAGCACATCTTACAATATGCATGGTATGACGAATACTGGCAGCCAAAATCTGCGTATCGAACATGTAGTTGTCGTAAATCAATCTGATTTGAGCAATCAGCTCCATTCCGTCTTGAGAGTTGTCATCCAATCTTCCCAAAAATGGAGAAACATACGTTGCGCCAGCTTTGGCAGCTAAAAGCGCTTGTCCAGCGCTAAAAACCAATGTGCAATTAGTTCGTATTCCTTTATCAGTAAAGTATTTAATTGCTTTAATGCCATCTTTAATCATAGGCACTTTTACCACGATCTGTGGATGAAGTTTGGCCAGTGCCTCACCTTCTCTTACCATTCCAGCAAAGTCGGTTGAGATTACTTCGGCACTTACATCACCATCAACAATATTGCAAATGTCAATATAGTGTTGCATTACGCGCTCGTCTCCATGAATTCCCTCCTTTGCCATCAGCGATGGGTTGGTGGTTACGCCATCCAAAACCCCAAGGTCTTGTGCTTCTTTTATTTGGTCAAGATTTGCTGTATCGATAAAGAATTTCATGGTCTAAATATTTGCATCAAAGGTGGCTAACTACAAAGTTAGAGGCAAGCAAGCTTTCGAAAAGAAATGAACACGTTTTTACAGATTGGAGCGAGGAGAAAGAAGTGGGAAGCTAGGAGACGTGATACAAGAGACAGGAGATAAACGGGCGTTGCAATTCTAACTCGTAGCTTCTATCTCCTCACTCCTAAATATAAAGGCACAAAAAAAGGGGTAAGCGATCTATGTCGCACCGCTACAACCATCTACCCTTGCTGTATTCCTACCCTGGGGGATTCGATGGGAGCTGGTCGCACAGGACTTACCCCAAGCCGCAAAGGTAGAAACCTTCTTTTCTGGTGCAACCAAAGTTGAAAGTAAAAATGTGTCGAATATTTGATTTTTAATCATGATATTAAAATGATATTATTGTAGTGTTAAATTAAACTACCAACCATGAAAGAAGAAAAAACCATTAAGCCCATTTCAGGATGGGTGATGCTCCCCGTGCTGATTGCATTTCTAATTGCGGTAATTGCCGCTGCTACCGCATTGCAACAACCGATATTCTATATTGGAATTGTCCTTTTTCTACTAGGCTTGCCGGGGTTTTTTATTCTTAACCCAAACCGTTCGGTGGTTCTGGTGCTATTCGGAAACTATCAAGGCACGGTAAAGGCCAACGGGTTTTTCTGGGTTAATCCATTCAATCTGAAACGGAGAATTTCACTTCGTGCACACAATTTCGATAACGAACCCATCAAGGTAAATGACAAACTTGGAAATCCGATTATGATTGGAGCGGTAGTAGTTTGGAGGGTGAGAGACACGTACAAATCGGCATTTGATGTGAACGATTATCTGGAATTCGTAGGAATACAAAGCGAAGCAGCGTTGAGAAGAATGGCTGGTCATTATCCGTATGATGAATTCCATGATGAAGGCGAAGAAGTCGAATTGTCATTACGCTCGGGTGGGGCAGAGGTGAACAACGAGTTAGAACAAGCGCTTGATCGTAGATTGGCCATTGCTGGAATTGAAGTGTTAGAGGCACGGATTAGCCACTTGGCTTATGCCAATGAGATTGCTGGTGCCATGCTTCAAAGACAACAGGCAACGGCAATTGTAGCTGCGAGGCGTAAAATTGTTGAAGGTGCTGTTGGTATGGTTGAAATGGCGCTGGAAGAACTGAGTCGTAAAAACATCGTTCATCTCGATGATGAGAAGAAAGCTGCCATGGTCAGTAATCTGATGGTTGTTTTATGTTCAGATAAAAGCGCAACGCCCGTTGTAAATACAGGCTCACTTTATAACTAAAAAACAATCAAGAAGTATCAGATATTTAAGAAGAAGATGTTCGAAGGGACCGAGAAGTTTGAGTTGCGCCTCAATGAGGAATGCAGAAAAGGTTATCGTCCCATTTCTATGACTTATGATCACACCACTGGATTGGTGGTATTGTTGGAGAAAACAAGTTGAGTTTTGGCTAAGAAAAAACCATTTGTACTTCGTCTTGATCCCGAGACGTTAAAAGCAATTGAAAAATGGGCCGCGGATGAATTCCGCAGTTCCAATGGACAGTTAGAGTGGATTGTGAATAAGGCGCTGAAAGAAGCCGGGAGATTACCGAAGCGGAAGCCGGAAGAATAGGTGCGCACTTCTCAAAGTCACATGTTTGTTATACCACTACTTTTTCGCGTCTAAAAGTTGATTAACTAAGTTCCGTAGCTCCTCAACTTCTTCATTCAAGTCTGCTATCTTTTGGTTTAAACCAGCGATATCTTCATCTTTTTCAAGTTTTAGCTCTTTAATTGCTCCTACTGCTAGGATGCCAAAGCTTGAATACCCGAGAGCCTTTACTTTAAAATCATATCTATCATCAGTTGCTTCAGAAACTAGTGATGGAAAATATTTTTCGACATCCTGAGCGATAAATCCTATTTCTTTTTCTTTTCTGCTGTAATCAATAATTCCTTTTTTCTTTTCTATTTCTGTTCTCTCTTGTTCAATAAAATCATAATTCACAACATCTAATTTTAATAAGCGATCTAAGATGTTATTCTCATTCTCGATGTTTTCCTTAAGTCGTCTATCTGAATAATAATCCCAATTATTGTCTCCGTCATAACTTGCATAATTACCACCGTTAGTATGCTGTATTCTCATATTTAAGCCTCCGGTATAGCTATTCATAAATTGATATCCGTTTTCAGTAGCTAGTCGATTGATTAACATGTACCAATAATTATCAACGTCATTATAAAGTCCAACGTTTTGCCCACCACTCCCATCTGTCATCCAAACATACCTTCCTGCCAATGAATAACCTTCCCAGCCACCTACGTTTCCATAGGTAGAAACTGAGCCATAGTTCCCACCATCTGCTTGAATACCGTGAATTCCTGTTCCGTAGTCTTGGAAATACAGACCATTTGCGCCATGTGTTCGTAGCCAACCATCATACAAATACAGGCCATCTCCGTTCATAAGGGCTCGATTTGAATTGTTTCCTCGTCCGAAATAAATGTTATTACCGTCATAATGGTTGATGTACGTGTCGAATCCAGAAGCAGCATCTAGATGAAGATTTCCATTTGTGGTTACAACCGATGCAACATTCGGATCGTCTATCCATTCTCTTCCGTTAGAACCAACTGAAAGATACTTGCCCCAAGATGGATTCGGTCCGTGTAACGTTCCGCCACGAATTCTACCTGCTTCTCGATTCGTGCTATTTGGGTCCAAACCATAGCCTCCATCATCTAAGTCTCTAAAATTTCTTCCCCAGAATTGACCATCGGCCCGCACATAAAACTGGTCGGTTCCAGTTCCGTTTCCAACTCTAAATTGCTGTGTGCCGCCACCAACAGCGCCATTATCCCAATTGACAATCATGGCATTTCCGGCAGGTGCATTGAAATGGAAATTCGGGGTCATTCTGATTGCGTTGTTCGCGGGATATTGACCTTGAATTCCTGTAACTACGCCTTGTATCCTAAAATTGTCGGTTATTGAAACATCCCCGCCAAAGGTGCCGGCATCGTTGTTAATTCCACCCCGCGTCTGAATGGCTGCTTCGGTATATACCGTTCCACTGTTGAAATAAGCACCGCCAGGAGCCACAAAATAGGAGGATGCACTTATAGTCGGATTGGCATTGTTGAAACTTAAGCCTGTAGCGGTGGTAATGCTTTGGCTGTTCATATTCAAGGTGGTCGTAGCAATATGGTTACCGAGGTTGTCACCAAGTCCACTACCATTCAGATTTGCCAGAGGATAGAGCGCACCGTTATTATCTGTCATTACAATTCTATTACCACCTCCCGCGAGGTTGGTCACTGACGCTGATCCATTAGCCACAAAACTACCTACCCTCATGCTTGTATATCCGCCTCCTGCTGACCATCCTAAAGTAGAAAACCAATTGTCGGATGCTAAACCAAAATGAGCTCCCCAAACTCCTTCACGGTGAAAAGATATAAACGCATCACCACTTCCCGTGTTGGACACCTCAATCTGACCTTCATTAGCATTGCTTAAGCTGAATCCTCCGCGTCTGACTCTTTCTTTGCCAGCCACGTCAAGGTTATAGCTAGGTGAAATGTTGGCTACACCAACCCTTCTATTCGTCCCGTCAAGGGTAAATGTTGTATTGCCAGAGTTAATTGCACCGTGAGGATTTGAAATGTTTACAGCATATCCGAAATCAAGAAATTGAGAACGTGCTCCCCAATTGCCCTGATTGATTACCCATTTCCTGTAGCTGGCAGCATTGCTTGGGTCATAAGCGGCCAACGAAATGGTTGAACCATGATTATCGTTGGCTTGGCTCGAAGCAACGACCAAGTCGCTATATGAAGACGATAGTACTAACTGAGCCCTGCCATTTGCGCTTGTAACTGCATCTAAACCTTCGAATCTGTTCTGACCTCCTCCGGCACCGCTTTGATGGATATTGGTTTTTCCCATTACGTGTAGCTTCGATTGCGGGTCTATGGTTCCAATTCCAACATTGGCTAAATTATTTACATAGATTGCTGACGTTGCCCCTGCATTCCCAACACGAATGTTCAGTCCGGCAAAAACATTCATCTTCATTCCATCCCAAGCACCTTCGGCATCTATGTTTGAGTTGTTGTTGTAGATGGTATGATTGACATCTGTAGCCGTGTTGGAAAAAGCCAGACGTCCGCGGTTGGTGTGTAAATTTCCAGCAGTAGTTGAGATGTGGTCTGACGAGGTAATTCTGCCCGTAACGTCCAAGGCTACTCCTGGTGCTGCGTTTCCAATTCCTAAACGTGTAGCTGCATTGTCCCAATGAAAATTAGTGTTCTGCGAGAGGTTTGTAGGGCTACTCCAAAAAGCCACCTTATTGGCAACCCCTGTTCCGGATAATGGAGTGGAGTTACCCGAAATAAAACGGGTCCATAACGTTCCGTTCCAATAGTAATAGCCTTCTCCAGTTGTTCCGTTTGTATTGTAAACCATCAAACCATTGGCAGGTGAAGTAACAGGTGCGGCTACAGCTAAATTGGGAATGCTGATTCGTGGCGCTAGAAAGCCTTGAGTTTAAGAGCGCACATCCAATACAGCCGAATTATCGCGGGTGGTTCCAACATAATCTATCAGAGTTCCATCGGTTTGAGCCCATGCCGATGATGTAATTGCGGTGAAAAGCGCAAGAAGCAAGTATTTTGAAAAGCGGGAAGTGAAGGAGAAAGTCATCATATTCTGATGTTTTATTTTCGTTTCAGGTCATTGACCTTACATGAATCTACCCTTCTAAAATAACCTGTAGACAAGATTTGTTGCAGACATCTGGCGGATTTTAAATTTCAGACCATAGTTTTCAGTTTCTTATTGCAACCCAAAACACATCTGTTTTTTAACAATCTGTTATAGTCTGAATGAAATCGTCATCTTCGATTTATGAAGATATGATTCAACTATCGAAACGATTATGAAAGTCGTACGTGTTCGTTTCGGAAAGAAGATTTTGGATTCTATCCTAGCAAGGTAGCAAGAGAATTAAGTCCAGACTCCAATCCACCTGCATCCACACCACCAGCACTCGCATATGTAGGCTGCCCACCACCGCCACCTTTGATGTAAGCAGCAAGTGGGCGAATCATTTCACCCGCTTTCCAACCTTTAGAATCGACCAAGTCTTGAGAAATGACTAGATGAAGCCCTGGTTTTTCATTTGAAACGACTCCTAGGAGCGCAACCAATCCTTTTTCCTTTTTCAAGTCGAAGCACAGGTTTTTGATGGCATTAGAATCTTCAAGCGAGATACGCTCAGCAATAAGCTTGTAATCACCTTTATCAGCGGCTTTAGCAAGAAGTTCATCCTTCAAACCAGAAGCAGCCTTGGCATTAAATCCTTCAATTTTCTGCTGAAGCTCTTTAATTTGAGATTGGAGTTGCTGGATACTTTTCAGCGGGTCTTTTGTTTTGAGCACATTTTTCAACTCATTCACTTCGGTGTAAGCCGAATTGAGTTCGTTGAATGCATTTATTCCCGTGACCGCTTCAATTCTTCGGATACCGGCAGCAACGGATCCTTCGGAAACAATCTTGAGCAGACCAATGTCGCCTGTGGCTTTGGTGTGCGTTCCGCCACAAAGCTCAACGGAGAAATCCTTTCCGAAGGTGATAACGCGAACGAGATCGCCATATTTCTCACCGAAAAGAGCCATGGCACCCATTTCTTTGGCTGCGTTTATCGGCACATTCCGTTGTTCATCCAGCGAAATATTTGCACGTATCTGTGCATTCACTTTGGTTTCAATCTCAATCAGTTCTTCGTCAGAAACCTTGCTGAAATGCGAAAAGTCAAAGCGTAAATAATCGGGATTTACCAATGAACCTTTTTGCTCTACGTGGTCTCCAAGAACATCTCGCAGCACAGCATGGAGTAGGTGAGTGGCTGAATGATTCAAGTCTGTTGCTTTTCGCATTTCGCTATTTACAACAGCTTTTAAAGCTGCGCTTGGGTCACTTGGTAGCTCTTCAACTAAGTGGATAATGAGATCATTCTCCTTTTTTGTGTCGAGAATCAAGGTCTTTTCTCCGTTGGCTTCAATATACCCTATATCGCCTACTTGTCCACCACTTTCTGCATAGAACGGGGTAATGTTGAATACAAGCTGATAAAACTCATCTCCTTTAGTAGTAACTTTTCTGTGCCGCGTTATGAATACATCAGTTTCGAGCAAGTCGTAACCAACGAATTCTTCACGGTCGTCTTGGCGAAGCACGGTCCAATCCGAACTTTCTGTTACTGTAGCTGCGCGAGAACGCACTTTTTGCTCTTGCAACCCTTCATTGAAACCTTGAATATCTACATGCAAACCTTGTTCTCGTGCCATCAGTTCCGTTAGATCAATTGGAAAACCGAAGGTGTCATAAAGCTCAAATGCAAACTTGCCATCAATGGTCTTTCCATGAAGCGAATTCACATAATTGTTGAACCGGTCAATTCCCTTATCGAGTGTTCGGAGAAAAGAAGATTCTTCTTCTTGGATTACACGTGTAATGAGTTCTTGCTGTTTTTTTAGTTCAGGGAAGGCGTCTCCCATCTGATCAGACAGCGTTGGAACCAATTGATACATGAATCCTTCTTTGAAACCAAGAAAGCTGTAACCGTAGCGAATTGCTCTTCTCAAAATGCGTTTGATGACATATCCAGCACCCGAATTGCTTGGAATCTGACCATCAGAAATGGCAAACGACACTGCGCGGATGTGGTCAGCAATCACACGAATCGCGATATCAGTCTGACTATCTGATGAAGTGTATTTCGTATTGCTCAGTTCTGAAATTTTGGCAATCATCGGGCTGAAAACATCCGTATCGTAATTGGAGGTTTTCTGCTGAAGCGCCATACAAAGTCGCTCAAATCCCATTCCTGTGTCAACATGCTTGGAAGGAAGGTTTTCCAAAGAACCGTTTGATTTTCTGTTGAATTGAATGAAAACTAGATTCCAGATTTCCACAACTTGTGGGTGGTCGTTATTCACCAAGTCACGACCTGGTATCGCTTGTCGTTCTGCATCTGTTCGCAAATCGACATGAATTTCTGAGCATGGTCCGCACGGACCTTGATCGCCCATTTCCCAGAAGTTGTCCTTCTTGTTTGCTCTCAGAATACGGTCTGCAGGAAGATATTGCATCCAAAGTTTTTCGGCTTCAGTATCAGCTTCTAATTTATCAGAATCATCTCCTTCAAAAACCGTTGCGTACAGAAGTTCAGGGTCCAGTTTATACACATCAACGAGCAGTTCCCAAGCCCAATCAATCGCATCCTTTTTGAAGTAATCTCCAAAACTCCAATTGCCAAGCATTTCGAACATGGTATGATGGTAGGTGTCAACGCCCACCTCTTCCAAGTCGTTGTGCTTGCCAGAAACACGCAAGCACTTCTGCGTATCTGCAACACGCACATCTTTAGCCGCTCTGTTTCCAAGAAAAATATCCTTGAATTGATTCATACCCGCATTGGTGAACATAAGCGTAGGGTCATCCTTCACAACCATAGGTGCGGATTCCACAATCCGATGTTGTTTTTCTTTGAAGAAATCGAGGAATTTCTGGCGGATTTCCTTGCTGGTCATGCTTGTTTGATCTTTTGGTCAGATGCTGATGGCTAATTCACTGTAGAATAGCTCATTAATCAAATTTCTTAAATTCGCGAAGCTTATTCATTTTGAAAGGCGGCAAAATTAAGGAATAGACAAGGAATGTCTAAGGTGAAATTCCAGTTTGATAAACGTACGTTAACTTACCGCAAGGTTGAGGTTGGAGTGAAGCAGGTTCTATTCAGAATCTTCGGTTATTTGGCCGCAGCTTCGGTTTTTGCCGTAGTAGTAGTAGTCTTGTTTACCACTTTTTTCGATAGTCCAAAAGAGAAGCAGTTAAAACGAGAAATTGCGGCTATTGAGCTTCAATATTCGGTATTAGGTAAGCGAATGGCTCGTGTAGATCAGGTGCTTGGCGAATTACAAGAAAAGGACGATGATATCTATCGAGTAATTTTTGAGGCCGAGCCAATTCCAAGTTCTGTTCGCGCAGCAGGTTTTGGTGGTGTAAACCGTTACAGAGAGTTAGAGCAGCTCGAGAACTCCGAAATTGTTATCACTACAACCAAGCGATTGGATGAATTGACGAAGCAACTGGTTGTTCAATCAAGAAGTTTTGACGAAGTAATTGCCTTGGCGAAAAACAAAGAAGCTATGCTGGCAAGCATTCCTGCAATTCAGCCTGTTTCTAACGAGAAGCTTACCAGAGTGGCCTCAGGTTTTAATTATCGAATTCATCCCATTTATAAAGTTCGGCATTTTCACACGGGAATCGATTTTTCCTCTCCGCGAGGAACGGAAATTTATGCCACAGGTGATGGGGTTGTGGAGGAGGTGACAATGAAAAAAAGTGGTTATGGCTATCACGTTGTGCTAGATCACGGCTATGATTATAAAACACTTTACGCTCACATGAGCCGCTTCAAGGTTCGAGTAGGAGAGAAGGTGAAGCGTGGAGACGTTATCGGTTATGTGGGAAGTACTGGAACAAGTACTGCTCCGCATCTGCATTATGAGGTAATTAAGAATGGTGAGAAGATTAATCCAATGAACTTTTTCTTTAATGATTTGACTCCAGAGGAATACGAAAAAGTATTGGAGCTTTCGTCACAATCCAACCAATCGTTTGATTAATGGGTTACAAGGAAAAACCGATAACAAAACTCTACTATTCTATTGGTGAGGTTGCCAAAATGTTTGGAGTGAACAACTCACTCATCCGTTTTTGGGAAAAAGAATTCGACATCTTAAAACCAAAGAAGAACGCCAAAGGCAATCGACTTTTCACCCAAAAAGACATTGACAATCTTAAGGTAATTTACCACTTGGTTAAGGAGCGTGGTTTTACCCTTGAAGGGGCTAAAAAGAAGCTTCGCGAGAATAAAGGCGACACGATTCAGAACGAAGAGATTGTGGAACGCTTGAAGGATATTCGCAGCTTTCTAGTGGATTTACGAGATAATCTTTAATTATCCCTGCTGTGGCATTGTAGCCTTTTCTCTTACCACTTCACCAAAATCTCGTCCTGAAGATTTTGCTTCCGCCCAAGAAACAAAGTCGAAATACTCGAAGGCGCTACTTTCTAACTGGTCTCCTTTAAGTTCACGCATTTTCTCTAAGAACACTTCGTATTGTTCGTTTTCTGAGATTTTGTCTGGCGACTTGAGCAACTTGCTAATGAGTTCCAAAAAGGATGTTTCAAATTTGAAATAGCGATTTCGAGTACTCAAATAACGTTGGGTTGAGCGCAAAGCATAGGGTAGGAGGTTCTTGTTGTTTAGTTCAATATGAATGAGCAGATTGAGTAATTGCCCAAAACAATAGATATCTAAACTCTTGGAAATGTCTATGTCGTTTAGTAATCGGTTGGTCCATTTTAGAGCATCATTGTACTTCTTGGCACCGAAATAAATAATAGCAATATTGAAGTAGAAGAAAGCTTTTCGCACGCTGTTCAGCTGGTTTTCATACAGCATAAGACCATTTTCAATTTGTGGAATTATATCTAATCCTTTTTCAAATTCTCCTGTAAGGAAGTAGATAGTGAGTTCAATGCTGTTGGCGCTTGAGAAAAGTTTAATCTCAAGATCCTCGTTGTTCTTGATTTCCATCGTTTCAGGTAATTCGCGCAGCTTCTTTAAATAGAAGAAAACAGCTTTGAAATCCTTCACCTGGCTAGCCACATAAACGATGTTCGTCAAGATGGAGAAGTAAATGTTCGGCTCTTCCTGGAACTTGTCCAAGTTGGCTTCAATGTGATCTACGTTTGCCTTCAGGTACTTGAACGAATTAACGTAATCACCAACTCCGAAATAGTATGCACTATAGATATGGTTGTACAGGTATTCTGATTGATAAAAAACATGCTCCGCTTCACGGTTTAGAAGCGTATCATCAATAATAGATTTCAACTTAGTCAATCCTTCCTCCGTACGTGCTTTTCCTTTTTTATTGAGAATATTGAATAGCCGACTTTTGATTCCCCAGAAATCATTGTAAACCTCAATCATCTTGGTGATGCGCGTATTCTCGTCCATCATCGCTTCTAGCTCCTCATCCCCAATATTCTCGTAGTTATCTTTTTCTATAAGCAACTTCTCCCACATGAAAATTTCAAGCAAGGAAGTGTGCTTATCATATTTATAAGCCAATTTTTTTGCACCATCCAAAAGCTTCTGGCTCTGCCCATAAAGACCTTTCTTGTACAGTATCTCCGCGCAGTGCAACGTGCGTTTCAATTGCGCATCAATTGAGCTGTTAGAGTGGTAAGCATCCAGCGCTCTTAGAATTACATCATAAAGCCGTGTTTTTGCAATGGGAAGTGACTTTACAAGCGATGGGTTTTTTAGGTTTTTCTTCAGTAGATTTTCATCATATTGCGATTGTTTGTCCACGGCATCGAACAAAATCTGGTGATTGTTCTTATCTCCTGCCTGTTTAGACGTGTAAACTTTGAAGTACCGTTTTTCGGCCTTGCTCAGCGACTTAATCAACTGAAATATTTTATCTGAAGAGGTCTTAGACATGTAATTTAAATTAACGGTTTTGCATTCAATAAATCGTTTAGAGAAGTAATATATTGCTGAGACCCGTAATAATATCATTGTTGCTTTTCTCCAAGACTAAGCAGCACTTTAAACTGAATAAGATGGATGATGCTGTTTTCATTTGCGAGTTCATTTCGTTACATTTAAGATAACGCAACAAAACCCTTGGTTAGACATGTAATTAAACCAATGTTGATAGCCAGTTTGGACGCTTGATGTGTAATTATTGCATGATTTGTTGAAATGCGGTAGAAACGTAATTCATAGCAGATGTTAAAATTGAATTAGTGTATTGATAATCAATAAGATAGAGAAATGAAAAACGGGATTACAATCGTTCTGAGGTGTATAGAATGGTCGCTTACGTGGTTTGACCATCTGCTACACCCTACTTAACTTTAGCCTAGCGATTGAGAGAAAACAGAAGTTGAACCTTTAAATAACAGTATGATGAAAAACATTTACAAAGATTACAAGAGCCACAAAGCAGTAAAAGGTCTGCTACGTATTTCCACCATTATCATCATGGCAATTGTGTGGATTCTTATAGATAAGGGAAACATTTACGGACAGGGCCTTGCCGTTAAAAGTCAGATTTCTAAACAAGCTTTGGAACAGACCGAAACGCTTCAGTCACCTTTATTTAAAGGTGGAGATGATGACGGTAATGGAGATATTCTAACCGAAGGTGATGAGGATAATGCGTTTACCGTCAAGCCCAACCCAGTTGAGGATGACCTCGTTTTTGATTTTGAGTTTACGGTGAAGAATGCTATTCCTGTTGAGATTTATAATCCACTTGGAAAATTGGTTGATCAAACCACCTTCGAGCCAGGTGTTAATACCCAGAAACTGAATCTCTCAAGACTCCCAATGGGAATGTATATCGTACGGCTTGACCTTGGAAACAAGACAGAAGTCAGACGAATTATCAAGAAGTGAGTAGATGAAGATATAAAGTTGATGGATAGGTGACAGACGAGGCTAAATCGTAAATCGTAAATCGAAAATCATTTAACAAGCATACACCTCGTTCTTTGACATACTGATAAGAAGAAAAGACTGTAATCCCGTTTCTTCCTTTCCTTATAGATACTTGCCAGAAAGCAGATAATTGCCAACGTAATCGGCAACGCCTTCCTCCAATGTATGGAAGCGTTTTGTAAAACCGATTGACCGCAATTTGGTCATGTTAGCCTCTGTGAAATACTGGTATTTGTCTCGGATATCTATTGGAGTATCTACAAAACTGATGTTCTCCGATTTGTCCATTGCCTTAAATGTGGCTTTGGTAAGGTCGAGAAAGGTTCTGGCTTGCCCAGTTCCCAGATTGTAGATTCCCGAATCTTTTCGGGTTTCCATAAGGAAAATGCAAGTTTCGATAATGTCTTTCACGTAAATGAAATCTCTAAGTTGCTCGCCATCTTTATAGTTTGGGTTGTGCGAACGAAAGAGTTTCATCTCTCCGGTTTTGGTAATCTGGTTAAACGCGTGAAGGATTACAGACGCCATTCTTCCTTTATGATATTCGTTTGGGCCATATACGTTGAAGAATTTCAACCCCGACCAAAAAAATGGTTTGGTAGGCTGGTCGATGGCCCATCGATCGAATTCGTTTTTCGATTCTCCGTAAGGGTTTAAGGGTTTGAGGTTTTGTATCACGGAATGATTGTCCTCAAATCCCAGTTCTCCCAAACCGTAGGTTGCAGCCGATGAAGCATAGACTAAAGGAAGACCGAATTTGGCACACAGGTTCCATACTCGTTTTGAGTAGTCAATATTGAGTTCTTGGAAAATCTGATGATTGAATTCGGTGGTGTCTGTTCTTGCACCCAAGTGAAAGATGAACTGGATGAAACGGTGATTGTCCTCAATCCATTTGAAAAAGTCCTTTCGGTCAACTTTGGCCGTTAGCTCTTTTCCATCTACGTTTTTGTTTTTGATGGCATTGCTGAAATCGTCTACGGCTACTAAATCAACGTAGCCAGCGTTTTTCAGTCCGGCTAAAAGACAGCTTCCAATAAACCCTGCGGCTCCTGTAACTACTATCATTAGTTAAATACCCGCAGTATATTTCCGTTGAAAGACGTGTTGTATTGCTGCAGACCAATGGCGGCTGGCCCCTCAGTTGGTGCTCCATCCACGATTAAAAATTTGGATGAGCAACAGGTGTTGTCTACTGCAAAAATGTCTGTGTTGTCCATAGACACTCGACAATCGTCCTCCACTTGGAATGTGCAATGTCTGTCATAGGCGCGGAATTCGTCAGGAGAAAAACGGTAAACGATAATGCCTCTAGATCCACCACCTATATATACCCAACCCCCAATGGCAAGAAGGTCGGCAAACTCAGGGTTTGAAACCGTAAGTTGATAGTTGACTGGAAAGAATGGAATGCCACTACCGCTTCTACGTTCGCAAGATGCGAATACGGTTACTAGCAAAATAGCTAGTAAAAAGAGAAGGAGTCGGTTAAATTGCATGGGCCAAAAGTAGTGCTTAGAAACAGATAGGATTATGAATTATTGTCTGATTCGTTGCCTGTTCTACTTTGAGGGTTTATTTTGCGGGCTTTATGGCAAATTTGAAATTTGTGATAAACTGTGTCCGCACAGTTACATTGAATGCGGTATGTAAACACCATTTTTGAACAATCGATTTTATGAAACGATTCTTACTTCTCTTCTTCTTATCAGTATTAACTACGGCAAGTTTTGCCCAAAGCTCTGCAACTAAAGCACAAAAGGCTACGGATAAAAAGCAGGAGGCGCTAAAGAAAGAATCTGTTGTTGCACAGGAAAAAGGTAAAAAGCGACACCTGAAAAATCAGGATAAGGAGACAAGGAAGCGGATGAAGAAGACACAGAAGAATTCTACTAGGAAACAAAAAGGTAAAAAGTGGTCTGCTAAAAAGAGAAAAGAATAACATGGAAGATTTTGGAAACATAGTTTATGTATTGGCAGCCATAGCGTGGTTTGCTTGGAATACTTACAAGAAGTCTCAGGATGGAAAGAAAAAACCAGCCACGGCTTCCGGTACTAAACCAGCAAATCGCCCGGTTGTGCAAAGGGAAGAGTCTAAATCATTAGAGGACATGATTTTGGAACAATTTGGACAAAAGAGTGAAGAGCCAATTCGGCATGAGCCGAAAAGGCAAGAAAATGCTAACAAGTTCTTGAATGTCGATTTGACTCATTCACATTTGCCTGAAAATTACAAGATGTCGAAAAGCGAAATGAAACGCCATCGCGTTGAACGTCAAGAAAGGAAATTGGAAGTAGAGGAACTTGAACAGGAAAGCCTGATGGATTCACTAGTGCCAAATGGTTTTGACCTGAAGCAGGCTGTGGTGCTCAATGCTATACTTGAAAGACCCTATAAATGAACTCAAATTAACACCTGTTAACAATTGTTTAACAAATATTGACACGCGAATTGATCTTTGCTATTTTAGCCGCTCTGTTTGGAGAGCATAATTGAAAACTATTTTGGTATGATAAAAAGACTTCTACTACTTAGTGTAATCATAGTAAGTGCAGCTGGCATTTCACGGGCCCAAATTGGTACCGGTGGTGTTTACGGTACCATTATAGATGATAAGGGTGAGCCCATTCCGTTTGCTAACGTAGCTATCCTGCAGTCTGGTCAGCTTGTGACTGGTACTACAACGGACTATGATGGTCAGTTTAAGGTTAAGTCGCTCAAGCCCGGGAGTGATTACACTATTAAGGCTTCTGTTGTGGGTTATACCGCACAAGAAAGAACAGGTGTTGTTATTAAAGGTGGTGGAAATTCAGAAGTGAAATTTGAAATGTCCGCTGGTGTTAAGTTGGATGAGGTACAAGTTGTAGCTTATGTGATTCCGCTTATTGAGAAAGATGGAGGTTCCAACGTGACTATTTCAGGTGATGATATTGCAAAGATGCCAAGTAGGGGAGCTGCTGCAGCAGTAACCACGGTGGCTGGTGTTCAGGATAATGACGGTGCTATTGGTAGTGTAAAAGGAACAAGAAGTGGTTCTACCGATACATATATTGATGGTGTTAAGGTTAGAGGTGGGTCAAGTCTGCCTCAAGCAGCAATTGCTCAGGTTACTGTGCAAACTGGTGGTATTCCAGCCCAGTTTGGAGATATTACTGGTGGTGTTATTTCGATTACTACCAAAGGAGCGTCTCGTAAGACGTATGGTGGAATTGAGCTTGTAAGTTCTGGAGGTATCAAGTACAACGATAATAACGATTACCTCTTTGACCCACAGGGTTTTCATTTGATTGCTGGAAACATTTCAGGTCCACTTATTAGTATCAAGGATAAGTCTGACCCAACTGGAAAGACCAAAAAGCCAATTATGGGTTATTTTCTTGCTGGTGAGGTAAATTATGTACAGGATCCACGTCCTTCTGCCATCGGTGCATACTACGTAAAGCAAGATGTGCTTGATGATTTAAGACGTAATCCAATTGTTCAGGCTTCTGATGGTTCGTCTGTTTTGCGTTCTGAACTTATTCGTCAAAACGATTTAGAATGGACTGCTCAGCGTAAAAACGTGAGACAAAGGGGCGTTGTTGCTTCTGGTAACCTCGATTTTTATCTACCTGCTGACGTTACTCTTAAGATTGGTGGTAACATAGATTTCAATGATAACCGTGCTTACAGTTACGGAGGTTCGCTTTTTAACTTTGATAACAATGGAGAGGTTATTAATAAGACATGGAGAGTTTACGGAAGATTTACTCAGCGTTTTACGCCAAAAGCTCCGTCTGATGCTGAGCGCAGTAAGAAATCTGGTATAGGAAGCGCTTACTATAGTATACAGGCGGATTACTCTAGTTTTCAGCAGCAGACAAGAGATGATGAGCACAGAGATGAATTGTTTCGTTACGGATATGTAGGAAAGTTTACAACTTACAAGGAAAATACTTACGCTTTCAGTACGTACGATGACCCAGATGTAGGAGTTGTTTCTGGTTTTATTCAAGGCCCAGACCGCGATACGCTAATTACGTTTGAAGGCTCTGATATTAACCCATATCTATCGGCTTACACGCAGCAGTTTTACGATTTAAACCCTGATGCACAGGGCAATTATCAAAACTTGACTCAAATTGAGCAAGATCGTGGAGCTATTAGAAATGGTGATGCTCCTAGAAGTGTATATGGTTTATGGAGCAATACTGGTACTCAGTACAATAGCTACAGTAAATTGGATCAAACTCAGTTTAGAGTAATGGCTACGGGTTCCTTCGATATTGGAAAGCATTCCATTTCGTTGGGTTTTGAATATGAGCAGCGTAAAGATGCGTTTGTTGGATATTCTCCTTATGCCCTTTGGGAAATTACTAGACAATATGCAAATAGTCACTTAGCGCAGCAGGATACCGATAATGGTTTGTTGAGTTTTGACTCAAACGGAGTTTATACAGATACCGTTTCGTTCAATCCGCTTTACACGGCAGATAATGATTTCCCTAACAGAGGTGAGGGGCAGTTTTTCATAGATTACAATATTCGTGAAGCTTTAGGGCTCGATCCAGCTGGAACGGAGTGGATTGACATTGATTCTTATGATCCTGATTTTTACGATATAGGTTGGTTTAGTGCCGATGAGCTGCTGAACAACGGAAATAACTTCGTGAACTATTTTGGATTTGATCATACAGGAAAGAAACTGAAGTCAAAACCAACTTTTGATGACTTCTTCACCGAAAGAGACGAGTTCGGAAACTTCACACGTAAAATTGGTGCTTTCGAACCAATTTACATAGCAGGTTATATTCAGGATGAATTCACCTTCAAGGATTTGATTTTCCGTATTGGTGTTCGTGTTGATAGATTTGACGCCAACCAAAAAGTATTGAAAGACCCGTATTTGCTGTATGAAGCTTATACAGCTGGGGAAACCACAACAATTAATGGCGACCCTGTAAACCACCCAGGAAACATAAGTAGTTCTGCCGTGGTTTACGTGAATGACGTTCAAAACCCTTCTGCAATTGTTGGGTATCGTGAAGGCGCAGTTTGGTTTGATGGACAAGGAACGGAGATAAGTGACCCTTCTATTCTACGTACCGGAACTGGAATCGCTCCTTATTTAATTGATCCAGATCAAGAAGTTATTTCTTCTGGCGCATTCAAGGATTACGTGCCACAGGTGAATGTGATGCCAAGGATTTCGTTCTCATTCCCAATTTCGGATAATGCACTTTTCTATGCTAACTATGATGTGCTAACGCAGCGTCCAAGCACTGGAAATAGATTGGATTTGATTGATTATCTGTATTTGGAGAACCGAACAAATCGTGTTAATAACCCAAATTTGAGGCCTGAAACTACAATTGAATATGCTATCGGTTTCAAGCAAACGATTGGGAAAAGATCAGCAATTGAGCTAAACGGATTCTATCGCGAAATGAGAGACCAGATTGCTACCGTTCGAGTAACAGAGGCTTACCCAAGAACTTATACCACACTCGGCAACCTCGATTTTGGTACGGTAAAAGGCTTAACTATTTCTTATGATTTGAGAAGAACCAAGAACCTTTCCTTGCGCTTAGCTTATACACTTCAGTTTGCTGATGGAACCGGTTCTAGTATCGAGACAGGTGCTAACCTTGTAAATGCCGGGTTTGATAACCTACGTGTGATTCAGCCACTTGATTTCGATCAAAGACACAATATCGTTGTATCTGCAGATTATCGTTTTGGGAGTGGAAAGAACTACAATGGACCAAAAACGGTAACCAAAGCTGGTAAGACCATTAGCTGGCTCCAAAATTTTGGAGTCAATGCCATTATTCGTGCTGGTTCTGGAAATCCATATTCGCGACAGTCTAACACAACAGGAACCGCGATTGGAATAGGCACGCCATTTTTGGGAGGGTCTATTAACGGTTCCTCACGACCATGGCAGTTTAGAGTTGATATGAGAGTGGACAAAGATGTTCTCATCAAATGGACCAAAGGAACAGAGGGCAAGCCAGCTAAACAGTCTAACTTGAATATCTATGTGGATATTCAGAACTTATTGAATACGCAAAACATTCTCGGTGTTTACCGCAAGACTGGGAATCCATCTGATGATGGTTATTTGTCGGCAGCTCAATTTCAACCGGCTATACAATCGCAAACTGATGAACAATCATTCCGTGACCTGTACGCAGTGGCAGTTAATAATCCATTCAACTTCTCCCAACCACGGAGAATTAGATTGGGACTTTTGCTAAACTTTTGATTGAATAGAAAAAAATAAGGTCATGTCAAAACAAAATCAAATACTACTTATTGTTGCATTTCTTATCGGCTCGGTCGGTATGGCAAATGCCGAAAGAACAAAAGGAGTAAATAACGCTCCTACCCAAACATCTCAATCAAAAGGATTGGCGGCAGGATGTGATCCACCCGCGACAGCTATCCAGTTGGATTTGAACAATGTGAGAACATTGGTTCAATCTGGTGGTGATATGTGGGGAGATCTTGCCACAAATGTGGCGGCATATGAAATACCCAAAGGTGGTGGAGTACATTCATTATATCGAGGTTCGCTCTGGATGGGAGGTGTTGATGTTAACGGCCAATTAAAGGTGGCCGCTGTACGATTCCGACAAAACGGTAATGACTTCTGGCCTGGTCCGTTGAATACAACTACGGCTGAAATTGATCCTCAGACATGTGCTGATTATGACCGATTCTTTAAAATTACCAGAACTGAAGTTGACCAGTTTGTTGGTTGGTATCTATGTACTAGCGATCCAACTTGTGACGAGGCAACGGAATATCCTGGATATGTTATCCCTGAGTCCATTCTTAATTGGCCAGCACACGGTGAAGTTTCGCAAGGTCAGGACTATAACCTTGCTCCTTACTTTGATGCAGATGGAAGCGGAGGCTACAACCCTGAAGATGGTGGTGATTATCCATATTATGATTTGAATCCAACGGATTTCAATTGCTTGGTTGAACGTGAAGTGAAACTTTTTGGTGATGAAACACTTTGGTGGGTTTTCAATGATAAGGGAAACATACATACTGAAACAGGCGCTAATCCCATTGGAATGGAGATCAGAGGTCAAGCTTTTGCCTTCTCTACAAATGACGAGATCAACGACATGACCTTTTATAATTATGAGATGATTAATAGAGGTTCGTTTACACTTACTAATACATACTTCGCACAATGGGTTGATTCGGATCTTGGATTTGCAGAGGACGATTTTGTTGGTTGCGATGTAATGCGTGGTTTAGGGTATTGCTACAATGGCGTTGCTGTTGATGGCACCGGTGGCCCACAGCAGTATGGCGCCAACCCTCCAGCAGTGGGGATCGACTTTTTTCAAGGCCCTTATCAGGATATAGATAGTCTAGATAATCCGTTATACGATAATTGTGAAGTTACACAGGCAATTAGCGAAGGGGGTATCGTATATGGCGGTATTGGAGTTGGTTATGGTGATGGTAGAATTGACAATGAGCGTTTTGGAATGAGACGATTCGTATATCACAACAATGATCAAAGTGTTCAGGGAGACCCGGATGTAGGTGCAGAATACTACAATTATATGCGAGGTATTTGGCGTAATGATGCGCCTATGTGCTATGGCGGTAGTGGACTTGTTCCGGGAGGCGGGGCATGCTCTCAAGGAGCTGATTATATGTTTCCTGGTGATTCCGATCCGTGTGGATGGGGTACAGACGGACTTCCTCAACCATCATGGACAGAACAAACTGCTGGTAACTCACCACAGGATAGACGTTTTATGCAATCGGCTGGGCCATTTACTTTGGAACCAGGAGCTGTAAATGACATTACAGTTGGAGCCGTTTGGGCACGTGCTACTAACGCATCGGATCCATTTGAATCTGTTGAGCGGGTAAGGATAATTGACGATAAGGCACAGTCTCTTTTTGATAACTGTTTCGTATTGATTGATGGACCAGACGCACCTGAATTAAGTATTGTGGAGTTGGATAGAGAATTAATTCTAAGCCTCTTCAATCCAACAGCATCAAACAATGCAAATGAGGATTATTCACAAATAGATCCATTTATCCCACCAGTTTGGGATAATAATGTATTCAAATTTGAAGGATACCAAATATTTCAACTGAAAGACGTGACCGTGTCTTCGTCCGATCTTACTAATCCTGATGTGGCACGTCTGATAGCACAATGCGATATAGAAAACATCGATACACTTACAAATGAGGCTATTGCTCAGTTAGTAAACTTCACTTTCTCAGATGAATTAAACGCGAGTATTCCAGTAGAAATGGTGGATGGGACTAACGAAGGCTTACAGCATTCCTTCCAAATTACGCAGGATCAATTTGCAACGGGTGATCGTCAGTTAGTCAACCACAAGAAGTATTACTTCATGGCCATTGCTTATTCTTACAACAACTTCAAAACATACGACCAAAATGACCCTTTACAATTGGATGGTCAGAAAAATCCATATTTGGCAGGTCGTAAAAATGCATTTGGTGGTGCTATTGCTTCGGTTATTGCAATACCACACAAAACAGAGCCAGAGCAAAATGGAACCATTCTTTCTGCACAATATGGCGATGGTCCCAGACTAACGCGTATTGAAGGACAAGGAAATGGAGGACGAGATATCTCTCTTGAGTCCCAAAGCATTCTCGATATTCTGGCTAGTGCTGACGGAAGATTCAATGAGGTTACTTACGAAAGTGGTCAAGGACCGGTTGATATCAAGGTTATTGACCCCAAAACCCTTCCTGATGCAGATTTCGTCTTTAAGATGCACGATTCCATTACACTAGGGAACTTGTCTGATGCCTATTGGTCATTGGAATGTATTGGAGAAGGGTGTCCAACTATTCAAGGAAATCCGGATAATATTTTCTGGGCTAGCAAGCCAATTGGCTTGTCGAACGGAAATGAGCAATTAATTCCTGAATGGGGACTATCTGTTTCCCTAGAGCAAACTATCGATCCAGGAGATGAAAATGAAGGTAATGGGCTTATTTCTAGTAGAATTAGCTATTCTGGAACGAATTTTTGGCTAACGGGTATACCAGATGTCGATGGCCCAACGTCTCTCAACTGGATAAGAAGTGGAGCTGTAGTTGGAACGGACTATACCGGAGATGCAAATCAAGTATATGAAACCGTGTTGACTGGAACGTGGGCTCCTTGGAAACTTGCTAGTCATGCAGATAGTGTTATGTCGCCAACTTTTCGTCAGCCAAAGGTCCTGAATGATTTAGAAAACTTGGCAAGTGTTGATGTTGAAATTACGTCTGATAAGTCTAAATGGACTAGATGTCCTGTTGTAGAAATCGGAGACGATTTTGTACCTAAAGTTGGTGATGCGGAGCGCTTTAATCTTAGAATGAGCCCTTCTGTTGATAAGGATGGAAACCCCGATAATTCTGGAACTATGGGTATGGGGTGGTTTCCAGGGTTTGTTATAAATGTAGAAACTGGAGAAAGACTAAACATGGCTTTTGGAGAAAACTCATGGTTGCAGCAAAGTAATGGTGCCGATATGATTTGGAATCCAACGAGCGAACTATTTGGTGCTGGAGGTCCCGCGCTACCAATTTTTGGCGGAGGGCATTATATCTACGTGTTTGGTCATAATGGAGATGACCCAGATGATGACGTTCCAGCATATGATGAGGGAGCATTTATTTACAGCAAATTGTCTGATAACGACTTTGATCCAAGTCCTTCGTCAAGAAGAAACGTGTACAAGGATGCTATGTGGGTGGGCATGCCACTTTTGGCTCAAAACGGAACTTTGCTCGAAAACACTGTTAATCTCAATATTCGGGTTACAAAGCCGTACCGTTCTGACTACGCTCCAGGTTGGTCTGTTGATCAGCCACAGAATGAGAACTTACCGATGTACACATTTTCAACAGGGGACTTTGCTACGGTAAGAGAAGATCAGACTACTGCTGAAGATGCGCTTGATTTAATTCGTGCGGTACCTAATCCTTACTATGCAAATTCGGCTTACGAAGAAAGTCAACTTGAGAACAAAATCAAGATTATTAATCTACCGGTAGAATGCACGCTTAGTATTTATTCTGTAAACGGTATTATGGTTCGTCAATTCAAAAAAGATTCACCTATTACATCGCTTGAATGGGACTTGAAAAATCATCAAAATATTCCGGTTGCAAGTGGTGTATACATCATGCATATTGATGCTCCAGGTATTGGCGAAAAAGTAATCAAGTGGTTCGGAACTATCCGTCAGCTCGATTTGGATTCGTTCTAATTTAAAGTGTGATTGTATTGAACAAAAACGATATGAGAAAAAGTTTAAAAATAGGTTTCATTGCATTGCTTGGCGGAATGCTTTCGGTTTCCGTAATAGCGGGTAATTCGGATCGTGCAGGGCAGGCTGGTGCAACAGAGCTACTCATTAATCCTTGGGCAAGAAGTTCAGGTTTTGGTAGTGCTAACACGGCCTCGGTAAGAGGTTTGGAGGCTCAATACCTGAATGTGGCAGGTTTGGCTTACACAAGCAGAACCGAGGTTTTGTTTTCGAGTACACAATGGTTAGTTGGTTCCGGAATTATGATTAACAGTTTTGGAATCTCTCAGAAAATTGGAGATGCTGGAGTAATTGGTCTTGGTATTATGAACATGAGCTTTGGTGAAATTGATATTACCACTTCTGATTTACCAGAAGGAAGTAACGGTACCTTTTCTCCAAATTATCTGAACATTGGTATTTCTTACGCAAAGGAATTCTCCAATAGTATCAATGCTGGAATTACAGTTCGCGTTATCAATCACAGCATCTCAAACCTGAATGCTTCGGGTGTGGCTTTTGATGCGGGAATCTCTTACACTACCACTCTAGGAAATCGTGATAAGGAAAAGAATAAGGATAACGTTTCATTCGGAATCTCTCTGAAAAATGTTGGCCCGCCAATGAAGTTTAAAGGCGATGGACTTTCTGCACGAGCTACACCAGCTGATGGTAATAGTTTGACATTCGAATATCGCTCTGCTAAATATGAGATGCCATCGGCTTTGAATATTGGTGTTACCTACCACTGGAGAGACACCAAGTTGATGAATCGTGTTACAGGTGCGGCTAATTTTACTTCAAACAGCTTCTCTAAGGACCAATTCAGTTTTGGTGCAGAATACTCATTCAAAGATATGTTTATGGCTCGTGGAGGATACGTTCTTCAATTCGGGAAAGGTGGTGCAGATATTGCCGCATCTGCATTAACCGGACCAACTGCTGGGGCAACTGTAGAGGTTGGTTTGGGCAAGAAAGGAAGCGATAAGAGAACCAAGTTGGGAATCGACTATTGTTACCGTCACACCAATCCTTTTTCAGGAGTACATTCTATTGGAGTGCGTTTAGCGCTGTAAGTTTAAATTCTTAATTTTATTCTTAAGAATCCCGATTCAATCGGGATTCTTTTGTTTTATACACCCATTAATAAACGTGTTATGAGTACATATGTGACGCAGGAAGGACTAGATAAACTCACGAAAGAGCTAAAGCATTTAAAGAGAGTTGAGCGGCCATCCGTTACACAGCAGATTGCTGAGGCAAGAGATAAAGGTGACCTATCTGAAAATGCAGAATATGATGCAGCTAAAGAAGCTCAAGGGTTGTTGGAGTTGAAAATCTCCAAGATGGAAGCTACTCTTAGTGATGCGGTTGTAATTGATGAATCCAAGTTGGATACCGATAGGATTCTAATTCTAAGCAAAGTAAAACTGAAAAATCAGAACAACGGAATGGAAGTGGAATACACCATCGTTCCAGAAACCGAGGCAGATTTGAAAGCCAAGAAAATATCTGTTGAATCTCCAATAGGTAAAGGTTTACTTGGAAAGAAGTTGGGCGAAATCGCGGAGATTCAAGTCCCAAACGGTAGCGTCAAGTTTGAGATTATTTCTATTGGCAGATAATGTCAAGCATCTTTACCAAGATTATCAATGGCGAAATTCCATGCTATAAGGTAGCAGAGTCTGAAACGTGTTTTGCTTTCTTAGATATCAATCCGCTTGTAAAAGGACACACGCTTATTGTACCTAAGAAGGAGGTGAATTACATCTTTGATGTGGAAGATGAACTTTATTCAGAACTGATGCTTTTTGCCAAGAGAGTAGGTAAAGCAATCGAGAAGGTTGTACCATGCGAACGTATCGGAGTCACCGTTATAGGCTTGGAAGTTCCTCACGCGCACGTTCATCTAATTCCGATAAGCAGTATCAGTGATATGAATTTTGCAAAGCCAAAGTTGGCTTTAAGCAACGATGAGCTTGCAGAATTAGCGACAAGAATAGCCTCGGAAGTTCGTTAGCCTTTTCTGCCAGGGTTTTCTTTCAAAAACGAAGCCCAGCCTGCGTAACTCTTAGAACTGGAAGAAAGCCCAGAACTATTAAAGTGATGGCAGACAGCAGCCGCTAAGCCATCTGTTGCATCCAGCGGCAATCCTTCTAGTTTCGTTTGAAGCAGATTCTCGAGCATTCCGCATACTTGTTCCTTACTAGCATTTCCATTTCCAGTTACAGATTGCTTTATTTTCTTGGGAGTGTATTCAACTATAGGAACGTTCTGAGATAATGCTGCTGCAATTGCTACACCTTGGGCTCGTCCAAGTTTCAGCATCGACTGTACGTTTTTGCCAAAGAAAGGAGCTTCAATCGCCATCTCGTCCGGATGATATTCTCGAATAATCTCCACCGTTCTATCAAATATTTTTTTCAGCCTTGTTGGATGATCTTTCATCTTATCCAGCTTAATAACACCCATATTCAGCATAGACATCTGCTTCCCTTGGATGTGAATAAGGCCGTAACCCATAATCACCGTTCCAGGGTCAATCCCTAATATCACCTTATCGGTTGTTTTCATCTAGGTCGGGTAAGTTCTGAAAGAAGAATAGAAGTGGCAATGCCAGCGTTTAATGACTCGACTTTTTGCTCAGTTTCATTATTCGGAATGCTAACCAAACCATTACATTTTTCCAGCACTGCATTGCTAATTCCGTGCGATTCGCTTCCAATAACCAGAACGTTATTCCCACTTTTAGGATGTTTATAAATCGAATCACCATTCATAGAGGCACCAATAACATTGAAATTGTTCTTTTGACATTCCTCTGTAACCTCAGTGAGGTTTCTGTAATGGATATTAACGTGGAAAAGCGCACCCATGGTACTCTGAACCACTTTTCCGTCATAAGCATCTGCACAATCTACCGAACAAATGATGGTTTCAACTCCAAACCACTTGGCTGTTCTAATAATAGTTCCAACATTTCCTGGGTCGTTAATCCCATCAAGAACTAAAATTAATGCAACGTTCCAGTCAATAGATTTTGATTCAGGGATCTTTGCTACGGCCAAAACTTTGTTCGGATTTCGCAAACTAGATATACGTTCCAGTTCTTTTTCCTTGATGATATTGACTAGTTCGGGTTCAATATTACCTAAGAAATCGAGCGTTTCCGTGCAATAAATAGAATCAATCTCAAAGCTTGAGTTTACAAGTTCCTGAACAGTTTTAACCCCTTCAACTACAAATAGGCCGCTCTCTTTTCGGAACTTTTTCTGTTGTAACGCCCGAATGTATTTTATGGTAGAAGCAGAGATTGACAAGGCTTGGTGTAATTTGTGTAGAGTAAGAAAGCTGTTTTAACTTTGTCCAAAGGTCAGAAATTCAAAACAATTTGACGCTCAAGCAGTTTTCGTGGTATTTTTTACTGACCGTCTCGGTTTTTGCGGTGTCGTGTTCGCCTACGCGAAAGCTGTCTGATGGCCAACATCTGCTTGTTAAGAATGTGATTCGTAGCGATAGTAAGGTTGTGTCTAAAGGCGATATGGAGAGCTTTATTCGTCAGAAACCTAATAGGAAATTGTTTGTTCTGTTGTTCTTTAGGTTTCACCTGCAGGTACATAATCTGGTAGATCAGAAGAAGTTAGAAAACCGGGTTGCCGTTCTTACAGAAAAGAATGAAATACGAAATGCAAAAAGGAAACTAAAAGGTAAAAACCCCAAAGACAGACGAAGATCTTTTTGGGAGTGGCTGGCTGAGGTAGGAGAGGAGCCAGTTATCTACGACCCACTCATTACCGATAAATCTGCCGAACAGATTGAAATCTACCTGAGAGGAAAAGGTCATTTCAATGCAGTTGTCACCGATTCGGTTGCGTTTAACGATAAGCGTAAAAAGGCTAAGGTTTACTACACGGTAAATAGTGGAGTTCCATACACGGTACGTAATATCAAGTACGACATTACGGACTCTCGTTTGGCTAGGTTAACGAGACCCATTCGTGGTAAAGACCGTGTTCTAGAGAAAGGAATGGGCTATGATGTGGATAAATTTCAGGAAGAAAGAGAACGGATTGATCGGAATTTGAAAAGCAATGGTTACTACGCCTTTTCAGATGATTATGTCCGTTTCAAAGTGGATTCCAATTTAGGAATGCATCAGGTCGATTTGGAGCTTTCCATTGCTGATCCGGAGCGAAGAGACACACTTCTTGTAAAGGAAAAAGGTCATCAGACGTATAATATCGGTCATGTTTACGTGCATACAGATTACGATGCTAAAGCTGGAAATACCATTGCCTACGATACGTTGGTTTATAATGGCGTTCATTTCATTTACAAGGGTACGTTTCGTCATCGCCCCGAAATGCTTCTCGACAAGCTATTCTTGAAAACTGGAGATCTATATCGAGTAAAAAGAGGCGAGCTCACCTACCGTTATCTATCTAGTTTACGTGCTTATAAGTTTATCAATATTTCATTTTTCGAGACTATCGAGCAAGATGGTCAGCACATGCTAGATTGCCATATACACCTTACGCCAGGAATGAGGCAATCATACGCGGTTGAAGCGCAAGGCACCAATACAGAGGGAAACTTAGGGGTTTCAGGCTCGTTTGTATATAAGAATAAGAATCTGTTTAGAGGTGCGGAGATTTTGCAATTCAGATTCTCTGGCGGTCTAGAAACTCAAGTAGTTGCTAGCAATATCGAAGCAGATAGAATTGGTGGCATTTTCAATACAATTGAAATCAACCCTGAAATAAGTCTTATTTTTCCCAAGCTATTAGTGCCATTTAAACCACATCGTGTGGTACGTTATGGCGATCCAAAATCAATCATTTCCGTTGGTTACAACTATCAAGAGCGTCCAGATTATACACGTTCTATTTTTACTACCAAGTTCGGTTATCAATGGATGCAGAGCGTGAATGCACGCCATTTTCTCAACCCAATTGAAGTCAATTTCGTTGATATTTACAACGAGTCGGATGCATTCCTTGTAAGAATTAATAGCCTTGGCGATGAGCTATTGAAAAACACCTTTAGCCCACACATTACTACCACAACTAACTACACCTACATTTTTTCTAATCAGCAATTGAATAAGAAAGGCAACTTTAGCTATTTCAAAGCTAGGCTAGAAAGTTCAGGTAATATTTTAAGAGGCCTCATGGCGCTTGGTCAAGCCAAAAAAGACACCAATAACAGTTATCGAATTCTAAACATTCCGTTCTCGCAGTATATCAAATACGAAGTCGATTACCGTAAATATTGGCAGGTAACAAATTTCAGTCAGCTCGTTTTCCGGGTTAATCACGGAATTGGAGTGCCGTTGCTTAATCTCGGAGTTCTACCTTTCGAAAGCGCCTTTTTCGGTGGTGGAGCAAACGGAATTCGTGCTTGGACAGCCCGGTCGCTCGGGCCTGGTTCGCTTCCTGATTCGCTCAACCTAAACGATCAGTTTGGAGACATTAAATTGGAACTTAACCTAGAATATAGATTTGACATTTACCGTTGGTTTAAGGGCGCGCTTTTTGCCGATGCCGGCAATGTTTGGCTCATCAAAAGAGACAGAGATAGACCCGAAGGACTTTTCGAATTCAAGGATTTTTACAAAGAGTTTGCCTTGGGCGCAGGTGTCGGAATCCGATTAGACTTTAGCTTCTTCATCATCCGATTTGACGTAGCCACGCCATTCCACGATCCAGGCCGTCCCGAAAACGACCGTTGGGCAATCAAGTATTTCCAATGGCAAGACGTCAATCTCAACCTCGGAATCGGTTATCCGTTCTAATTCAACATCATAATTTGGGCGTTTCCCACCACGGCCAACTTAGTTGAGCGCAGCCGAAACCAGTTATTCGTGCTGGGTCGGGCCTGTCCACTATATCTTTTCCCGTAAACCTTGAAGTACTCGAAAGGTTCTACAGGAAAAAGTATGTCGCTTCCATCCCTAACGCACAGGGTCTATTAGTATTCTACTAAACCGAAACGCTACATTAATTAAAAGTCTAATTTATAGACTTAATTATGTCGAAATAATCGACAATTGAGAGGGTGAAGTTGTGAATTAGCGCAATCTCTTATCTCAATATTAAAAACATCCGCACGAAGTGCTCTTAAACTGCCACACACACTACAGCTTCCATTACGGAACAGTAAGCCCCAAGCAACTGCTCGCAATAGCTGTACGTGCGGGCGCGCAATCTGTAGCATTGACAGATGTGAACAGCTCAGCCGCTTGTTTGGAGTTTCTGCGTCAATCACGACAGTTTGATGTGCATCCGGTAGTCGGTATCGATTTCAAAGTTAAAACACAAACCAAGTATGTTGCGCTAGCCCGAAACAACGATGGTTTTACCGAGATTAATAAGCATCTTTCTCAGCAGTTGATGCATGCAGAAGAAATTCCAGACCGTGCACCACGATTTGATAATGCTTATGTCATTTATCCATTTGATACGTTTATAAAAATGGCCACTCCGTCTCTCCAAGACGACCCTCCTTTTCGGGAGGGGAGCGGCACTCCGATTACACCTAACCACAAAAACCAAATCAATGCACCAGCTCTCCCCCTGAAAAGGGGGAGTACCGCGAAGCGGGGAGGAGGTCTTTTTTCTGAACTGAGAGAGAATGAATTCATCGGCATTCGTCCATCAGACCTAACACGTTTGCAATTCTCGCCTTGGGCAAAACACAAGGAAAAACTGGTGCTTTTACAACCAATGACCTTCCGAAGCAAGTACGATTTCAACACGCATCGCTTGTTACGCTCCATAGACCAAAACTGTTTGCTGAGCAAATTACCGCCCGACCAACAGACAACTGAAAAGGATACATTTTGGAGTTGCGATATGCTTCGCGATGCATTTGCAGAATTCCCACACATCCTCCAAAACACAGAGAGATTACTACAGGATTGCCACGTCAATTTCGAGTTCGGTAATTATGAGGTTTCCAATAATCAGCATCATTTTCTGGGTTCGTTTCAAGAGGATAAAGAGCGGTTAGAACAGCTGTGTCAGCAGAATATAAAATACCGTTATCCAAATCCGAACAAGACTGTTTTAGACCGTTTGAAAAAGGAATTGGACATCATTGAACAGAAGAAGTTCTTCAGCTACTTTCTTATCAACCACAATATTGTGCAGTACGCCAAGCACAAAGGCTATTTCCATATTGGGCGTGGTAGTGGCGCTAACAGCATGGTGGCTTATATAATTGGCATTACAGATGTAGATCCGATTGAGCTCGACCTTTATTTCGAACGCTTCATCAATCCATCACGGAAAAACCCGCCTGATTTCGATATTGATTTTTCATGGAGAGACCGCGCAGATGTAACGCGTTACATCTTTGAGCGCTTTCCGAAAGCCGCGTTGCAAGGTTCCTATTCCACTTTTAAAGACCGTTCTGTAAAACGTGAATTAGGGAAAGTGCTTGGCTTACCGGCCGAAGAAATTGACCGACTGAATAGTCGTTACACGGATTTCAATTCGCTCGACCACCTCTCAAAACTGGTGTTAAAATACGGTGCACGCATTCAGGGTTTCCCTAACCACACCACGGTACATTCCAGCGGAATTCTCATTCCCGAACTTGATATGCATTCTTATAGCGCCACGTTTTTGCCGCCCAAAGGTTTTCCTACTACGCAGTTCGATATGCACGTAGCAGAAGATGTTGGCCTACATAAATTCGATATTCTCGCACAGCGTGGATTGGGTAAAATAAAGGATAGTATTTCCATTGTGCGCGAAAACCAAGGCGTGGACATCGACATACACGATATCCCACGTTTTAAGGAAGATTCCGCCATAAAAAAACTACTGAAACATGGTAAAACTGTTGGGGCTTTTTATGTGGAGTCGCCTGCTATGCGCATGTTGCTCATCAAGCTAAAAGCAGAAGATTATAACCGTTTGGTGGCGGCCAGTTCCATCATCCGTCCGGGTGTTTCTAAAAGTGGAATGATGCGCGAATACATTCTTCGATTTCAGGATGTGGAGAGGCAGAAAGCGGCTAGGGCAGAACTCCCAGAGATGTATGATATTTTGCACGATACGTTCGGGGTGATGGTGTACCAAGAAGATGTACTGAAAGTGGCGCACATGTTTGCAGGATTGACTTTAGAAGAAGCAGATGTATTGCGCAGAGGTATGTCTTGGAAATTCCGAGAGCGCAACGAATTCGCGAAAATCAAAGATCGATTTTTCAGTAATTGCATTACGAAAGGTCATCGGCAGGAAACCATTGAGAAAATCTGGGAACAGATTATGAGTTTCGGAAACTTTGCTTTTGCCAAAGGTCATTCGGCCAGTTATGCGGTTGAGAGTTTCCAGGCGTTGTTTCTCAAAGCACATTACCCCATGGAATATATGGTGGCCACGGTGAATAATGGCGGTGGATTTTACTCGCGCGAGCTGTATCTACACGAAGCCAAACTGCATGGAGCGGAAATCAATTTGCCGTGTGTAAACCGCAGTAATAGTGGAGCTACGATTTACGGAAACAAGATTTATATCGGCCTTGGAATGGTGCACAGTTTGGAGGCTGAAACGCTCAATTACCTTTTAACCGAAAGGCAAGAAAATGGCGAATACCGAGACCTGAGAGATGCGGTAAAACGTGCTCCTGTTTCGTTGGAACAGTTGCGTATTCTTATCAGGATTGGAGCGTTCCGTTTTACGGGAAAAGACAAGAAAGCGCTGCTTTGGGATGCACATTTCTTATTGGGACATACCAAGGTTTCTAAACCTGAAAAGAAGTTGTTTGATACCGATGTGAAGGAATTCCAATTACCCGAACTGTGGTATCATAAACTGGAAAACGCGTATGACGAAATGGAATTACTGGGTTTTCCTGTTACCATATCGCCATTCGACCTGATTGACAGAACGGGACTACCCACAACAACTGCTGCTGAAATTAATCAGCGTGTAAACGAAACGGTTGAAATCATCGGCTACCGGGTGCATATTCGTGGTACGCATACCAGCAATGGTCAGTACATGACGTTCGGCAATCTCATCGACCTTGAAGGACAATGGATCAATAGCGTTCAGTTTCCAAATGTGGCTACTCGTTATCCGTTCAGAGGGCCGGGCATTTACAAACTGCGGGGAAAAGTGACCGAAGAGTTTGGGCATATCAGCCTAGAAACGACTTATGTAGAGCGTATTCCGAACATTAACATGGACACACCGAATACGCGGGTTGCGGATCCCGCTATTGCAAACCCGATTCTACCCAGTCGAGGGCAGGATACCCGAATTGCGAGTTGAACCAACGATGAATCACTTTGCCATTTTTGAGATATAGAAAAGTTGGAAACTTCCCTTCGCATAGCTTAATAGAATTATTGGGGTCGGGCACTGCATAGAATGGAAGTTCGTCAACTCCCGTGTCCTTTTGAAAAGATTGCACTTCAGAAGAGTCCTCAGTAAAAACAAACACTATTACGTCCAATTCTGGAACTCGTTTTTGCATCAATGCCAACTTTGGGATGGCTACTTCGCAATGCGGACAACCCGGAAGCGCAAGACAAATGACGCCATCAAACCCCGGTTGATTTTGGTTGAGATATTCTTCAACTGGATTGCCAGATAACTTAGCTGTCATATCCGTTCCTGTCTTAATCCATTCGATGTAAGGTGTGTTGATAATCAAATAGCCGCCAATGGTAATGCCAAATATGAGCAGTGCAGCTAGAAACCTAAGCCGTTTCCAAGAATCAAAAATGGGCCAAATTGCACATGCTAAAATTGCAGTAAGAACTAAGAGTAATCCTTTAGGAAATAGATAACTATTCATCCATCCCCAACTTAATTCGGCAATTCCATATTGAATGAGGTTGTCGGACCTGAAAATGACTAGGCAGATACCAAAAGTCAGTAGTACAGCGAGTATTATTCTTAGAATCTTCATTATGAGCAAATCCAGTTTCTAAAGATTAAACAAAAAATGACAGCCCTTTATCTTACAATAAACGGCTAAGTTCTAATACAGACAGCAATTTATATATTGGGGGATGATAACAATTCAAGAGATAAAGGAAAAATTCGTTGCCTTATCGGCTACCGATCAGACTATGCTGTTAGACGAGCTTCTATTAGAGCACGAGTTACAGGGTAAGGTATTGGACTCTGCCTATGAGCAGTTAGCGATTAAGCGGCAAAAGAAGCCTTGCCCTCATTGCCATAGCGTTAAAGTATACAAGCGAGGCCGACAGAAAGGGGTTCAGATGTACCAGTGCAATACCTGTTCAAAATGGTATAGTGAAACTACTGGAACACCACTTTATGATATAAAACTCAAGAACAAATGGCAGTCTTATCTGAGTTGTATGGAGCAGGGCATGCCCATCAAGAAGATAGCAAAGGAGTTGGGTATTAGCATTCAAACCAGTTTTGACTGGCGACAGAAGATACTGAGTTCGCTTGGACAGTTCGTGCCAGAGCAACTCTCAGGAACAGTGGAATGTGATGAACTCGAGCTGGCCTTGAGCAACAAGGGGGAAAGGGGTCTGGGAAGGAAACCGCGCAAAAGAGGAAGCGACCACCAACGTAACAGCACAGAACAAAAGGTTACCACCGTTCAGGTGTTGACCGCAGTATCGAGAAGTGGAGAAAAATACCTCAAGGCAGTAGAATCCAAACGGCTCAGTAAGGATCAGATAGCAAAAGCGCTCGATGGCAAATTGGCGGACGGAACCGTTCTTATAACCGACAAGCACCCTTCCTATAAAGCATATGCCAAAGCAAAGCCGACCATCAAGCACAGAGCCTTGTTGACAAAGACCCATGTGGATCCAAAAGACAAGTCTGTTCACCTTCAACGGGTGAACAATACACATTCCCAATTGAGAAAATTCCTTTCACCATTCAATGGGGTAAGCACAAAATAGCTACAGAACTATCTGAACTGGTACGCCCATATCGGAGAAGTAAGGAAAACAAAAGCAACACTCAAACAATGGTTCATAACCCTACTGATGTCAGATAGTGCCTATCAACTATTTTGGTTGTTTAAGGAAAATACTGTGATAATTAGAACTTAGCCCTTAGGTTTAACCAAGGTGCCGAATTGGAATTGGAACGTTACGGCAACAGAGAAACGGTAACGCTTCTGCTACCTAACTCTATTCAGGAAACCTACGTTTTGCTAGAAGCGTTGCTTAAAGAATCGGGTAACTCGCAGCTGCTAGACGAAATGCGTTTTATTAAAGGCAAGGATGGAATGCTTTCTCGTATAAGCCATGCAGATGGTTCTGTTTTGATTAAAGCACTTTCTTCGGAAAGAACAGCGTTGAGGATGACTGACCAAGCTTTGAGTAATTGAACTTCAGAGTGTTGAGATTAGATTAATCTCATAGCTATTTCTAGTCAATTTGCGATTGAATCTTGTGAGTGTGTAGATGAATGGGTAATATTGGTAGATAAACCAATAAACCCCTATTCAATGAAAAAGATTTGGAACGTATTATTTGTCGGAGTGCTACTCGCTGGATTTGTAGGTTGTAGCAATTGCGACTGCAAGAAATTGAAGGAATGTGAACAAAAGCTAGCAGGTTATCAACTAGAGGCTGTAGGTCAAGAAGAGTTTGATGAGAAAGTAGAGGAAGCTGATTCTGCTTCGGTTGTAGCTGATTTAATAGCGCTAATTGGTAATGGTTTCTTATCTGGCCCTATAGGAAATGTAAGTGATGGAGACACTATAGGCTATAATATTTGCCTGAAATATTCTAAGAGAAAAGGGGTAGAAGCCAGTATATTATACAACGATGGAACGAAAGTCGACAAATTCGGACCGTTTCCGCTCAATAAACAAGTAGGGATAGAAATTTATTTGGGAGGAACAAACCCAGATCTTTATTTCAGCGTGGTTGGCCCAGCAAGGTTTACTCATGATTCGTACTCTTTAACTGTTGGAGGTGCTAATCCCACTAAATTTGATAGCAAAATATCTACAGCCTGTAGAGCTTTAAATCCAAACGATAACCCACCAGCTCTTGTGGGCGTGAATGACGCGCGTACTGCGATTGTTCTAAAAACTAATGGTATTATTGGTTCTTTAGCTGGTGGAAATAAGATTAGAATTCATACCGATAAGTTGTTAGGAGGAAGTTTCGATGTTGTTTTTTCATCAGATTCTCATGATGTGGCTCACAGCGCTAGTTATAAATTTTCTGATTTGGGTGTTCCAAAATGGAGTTGCGGTTTTAATATAGAGCGTTAATGTCATCCAAATTTTTTAGAGCGGCTACTATTATGGTAGCCGTTTTTTTTTGCCTTCAACCAGTTTTTGGTCAAGATTTTTTCATTGCCTCAAAGCATAACGGTAAGATTGAAAAAGTACTTGTTACCTTTTCTAGAGATTCTATAGTAGAAGCACTTCTTGCCGGTGAAGACATTACTTTCAGTTTGGTGAGAAACTTGCTTTGCACTTTTCATGATTACAACATTAGTAGTTGTTTGGTTTCCCAAAAACAGATTCAAGTGTGCAAGCCTTTTGAGGAGCGAGCAAGCTTTATGATTCCCTTGAGAAAATATCTTGAATTAAGCTTTGATAGCAAGAAAGGTCCGGGAAAATGGTGCAAACAAATCGAGAAATTGGAAAGTTTGGATTTGGAGATACAGCGGTTGGAAAAGGAATTGATAAAAAAGTCTCTATTTCAGAATGATTTAGGTTCAAGGTTTTGGGAATCATCGAGCACTAAAGGGCTCAAAAAAAAACAAATACAGCTACTTGAAAAGACAAGAAAATGGTATGATAATTACCTGCTATTCTTAGAAGAAGTTTTTGCAACCAATTGGATGCCAGTGTTTGAGAAAGATTCAACTGAGTTTTGTGCTTCAAATAGTTTCGGTGCTTTTAGTTTGGTTAAAAACTGTGAATCAATGACATACAACGCTGCTACAATACTTGGTCAAACTTGGTCTCAGGACGAGTATTTGGTTTTTACGGACAGTAGCCAGCATAAAGTTGTTCCAAGATTAAATTCTGAAGGCCGAAAAGGCGATTTGCTCAGTAGATTAGTTAACGGCCCGTGTAGCATTCAAGTCGACACAAGTATTGCACTAGATATTCAAGGAGGGAACATGTTGGTTTCTGGCCCATTCGCTCTAATTGGTAAGGATGTGCTAAAAGAATCGTATTCTGCTTATGACGGAATTGATGCAGCGGAAAAAACAAAAGTTGAGAATCGTTTAAAACGTATTGATTTAGATACCAATGCCACAGATTCTATGATTACGCAGAAGTTAAGTAGCATACTTGGAAAGAAAATTGTTTGGATTGGAAGCGAAAAACCTAGCTGGTCATACTTCGATAGGCAATCTTCAAATTTTAGTGACTGGGGATACGGGTATCAACCCGTTTGGCATATCGATTTGTTTTTGCATCCCATATCTTTTGTAGAGTCTAACGGTCAGCCAACTATGAAATTGTTGGTTGGAATGCCTGACGAAAAATGGCAGTTAGAACATGAAATGTCTGAAGTACAAAAACGTACGCGAAAGAGTCTTATTAATGGCGTAAAGGACAAAATCAACGAGTCTGTCGGAAAACTTAAAGACGATTTACTTAAACATGGTGTTGCCTTAGACACAGTTCACACTCCTTTGGCTTTTGGGTTTAGGCGGGCACAACAGAACGAAAAATTGTACGAAAGTATAGATGAATATTTCTCTTCATGTAATGGTTTAGTGCACCAAACAGATAGTGGATCTGTCTTCTTTTCGCCAAAATGGCCCCCATCAACACTAACTGGACTTTTCGCATCTGCTAAATTTAATTCAGTAATAGAGGAGAAGCTGAGTCGGGCTGGTCTAACCTACGTTGCAATTGAAGGCGATTATGGTCAAGGCGGTGCTCTTCATTGCAAAGTGCTGGTTACAAAGCGCTCAGAATAATTTAAGACTGAGCCTTCAATAGTTCGTGCATTTGTTTTCCTGTTACTCTGCTATTTACCCAAAGATTTATTTCTTCTGTCCCAAATCCTGGAGTATTCAACTCATTTAGAGATAATCTAAACGCTTCTAGCTTCTCTTTAAATTCTCTCTCGTCTACCGAAAAAGGCATCTGCTTCAGGTAGTTGATAAGAAGTCTCTCAAAATCGTGAAGACGTTTTTTTGATTTAAGGTAGCGATATGCAGACCTTGTCATTCCCTCCACCAAATCGTCATGCCCTAACTCAAAATGAATTATAGGAAATAGAATTCGTGTTATGGTTGTAACCTCCTGTTTGATTTCACTTTTATCCTCCAATATTCTTTCGGCCCAAGATGAGGCTTCTTTAAACCTATGCATCAAGAAATACATAATCATAATATTATAGAGAAATGATAACAACCTTGCTTTGTTAATCTTGTTCTCATACTTCGTTAGCCCGTTTTCTATATCAGGAATCAGAGATTCAGCCTTTTCAAATTCCCCTGTGTTGATGTAATGTAAATGCTCAAGGAAATACACGTTTTGGAAAACTTCGCCTTCTTCGTTAAACGTTGCAGAGGGAATGGATTTCAATTCAGCAATGCTCCGAAGAAATTGTTCTGATTTACCAGCGGATTGTGCTCTTGCTATAAGGTTTGCTAAGCAAATTCTGTACTTAGCTACTTCGGTTTGCATGAACTGAGCGTATTCTTTAAATAAGTTGTACTCCAGTAATGTATACTTAAACGATTCTTCGTGATTTCCGTAAAAATTATGATAGTTGGAATAAGCATGGAAAAATGCTCTTTGTAAGCGAAATGAGCCTAATATTCTGGGTCGAAGCATTTCAACTTCAACCATAATGGCATCTAGCTTGTGCTTTAAAACTGGGTCTTTGGTATCTGCTCCTGAACGGTAGGACCCGAAAACTTCTCTGTTTTTCGAACTCAATTCGAGGAAAGTCTGTTGTCGAAGATAAAGTTGACTCAGCTCAATAAGTAGTTTAAGAACAGGTTCAGTCAAGCTGTTTTTTTCAAACTCTTCTACATAGGCAAGTTCTCGTTCTAGAACCTCCTGTAGTAGATGAAATATTTCGTGCTGTGTTGTTAAATCTTTTGCCTTTTGAATGCTTTTTTCTCTCAGTTTGCGTAATCCTTTTGAACAATAGAAAGATTCATCCTGTAAAAGTTCGTATACCTTATTATCAATTGCACTTTCGGCATGAAAACCCCGCATCTGCTTCATTATCTGTTCTCTCAGATATTTTTTCTCAGCAGATAGGTATTTGACAAACGCCTTTTTGGCGTGCTTTTGTTTTAGTTTTTGTTCATCATATTCATCTCCTTGCGCGTCCATGGCGTCAAACAATTGCACGTAGTTGCTTTTGGTTTCGCCACCTTTTTTAGCGTTGGTTTTGAAATAGCGCTTCTCGGAAGGGTTGAGTGATTTTATCAGTTGGAAAAGCTCTTCTTGGACGGCCATATGCAAATAATTTGCTCCAAAATACGGCTTTACATTCTATTCTGAATTCCTATGAACGACTAGCCTTTTTTGGCTATTTATTTTTTGTAACTAATTGATATTCAATAATTAATAAAAATAGTCATTACTGGCTATGACACACATTAAACGCTTCAGGATTCCTATAATCCGTAAAAAGATGGTTAGGGTTGAGGAAGGTCGGCAGGCAATATTTGTCAGCGAATTCAAACAACAGGT
>Ga0075108_10000124_pt1 | contig 45433 bp, 44 predicted proteins | sample AntAceMetag02UK1_FD_69797 | JGI IMG/M metagenome (GOLD analysis project Ga0075108, IMG submission 69797) | Saline lake microbial communities from Ace Lake, Antarctica - Antarctic Ace Lake Metagenome 02UK1 | ecosystem: Environmental > Aquatic > Non-marine Saline and Alkaline > Saline | place...
ACCGACTAAATGCGTATCTTTATTTTTCATCATATTTTTAGTTTGTTGCAAAACCAAAATATGAAAAAAGGAGCTACTCTAAAATAAGTAGCTCCTTAAATTTTTTGTCGGTTAGTAGTGCCAATTAATATAAGTTCCCTACTGGCAAGTGCTTTTTCTAAATTTGCGGTAACATTGGGAAAGAACCTAAAAAAATTTCGTCCGTTCTTTCTTTTTAGAACAGCTTCCGTAGTACCGTCGGCTGCTATCGTTAGTCGATCAACAATCAATTTTTGGTCTACCAACATTTTGTAATTGGCAATCCCCCTTCTTTTTATGAGTATATTTTTCCTAGGAAAATCTATATGTTGGTATGAAGATGCTACGGGATGGCCCAAGACTAAAATAGCTCCTTTGGCAATTGCGTTCTGTTGTTCTTTTCCATAAATAATTCCCAATGTTGGAAAAAGTAGGATGTAAAAGAAAATAATTCGCATTGCGCTATGTTAAGGTACTGCCCGTTTTTTTATTCTTTAATTTGATTACCCAAATTCTGCACAGGCACAAGCTTAGCCCTTAAAGAGGGATAAAGATTAAAGAAATTGTTCCCGTCTTCTCTCCTCAACACAACATTTTGGGTGCCATCCGATGCTATGTCCAAGCTATCCACAATAAGTTTGCTTCCAAAAACATTGAGGTAATTGCCCATACCATCTAAATCGTTTAGTCCACCAACTATTACCGCCGAACCTTTTACAGGTAAACTGATCTCGTGCGTGTTGATCAAGGTAGCATTTGTTTGCGTCTGGTTTTGTTCAAATGAAATGTGAAACAATCCCTGAGAATTAGCTAATAGCGGGCTGTAGGCTACCAATATATAGAGTATAATTTTCTTCATATTAAAATCATTTAAACTTTGTAATTTCATAAAGTTAGTAATACACTTTAAAATTATCACAATTTACGCAGTTAATTATTAGTTAAACTATCACGCATCAGTAGTAATACTATTATATTTGCAAAAAGAATTAAAAATCGTTCAGCATGGAGCATTTGTTACATTCCATTAGAATTAGAATCAACGAAAAAATTTACCTGAAGGATCCAGAGTCTTCCGATCTAGGAAAGCGGATAGTGGAACATAGTATCTTAATGATAAACGAAATGGGCTTCGAAAGCTTTACCTTTAAGAAATTAGGTAACAAGATAGGTTCTAACGAAAGTTCTATTTATCGGTATTTTGAGAATAAGCATAAACTTTTGTTGTATTTGGCTTCTTGGTATTGGGGTTGGTTGGAATACCAACTGGTGTTTGCCACTAATAGTATCGAGGATGCCCAAGTAAAGCTATCAAGAGCTATAGAAATTGTAACAAAAACAACTGTAGAGGATAATGCTTTTTCACACATCAACGAAGTGCTTTTAAATAGGATAGTAATAAACGAATATTCCAAATCGTATTTAACAAAGGAAGTGGATACCGAAAACAAGGAAGGTTATTTTGTAATCTACAAGAGATTGGTGAACCGCTTAAAGGAAATGATACAGAACTTGGACCCCAGTTATGAATACTCTTCCAGTTTGGCAAGCACTGTTCTAGAGGGCTCCCTGCACCAACATTTTCTAAAGAATCATTTTAGTTCATTGACCGATTGTCGAGGCAATGAAGATTTAGAGCAATATTTTTCAAATTTGGTTTTTTCCGTGCTTAAAAAGTAAAACACGATGTCAAAGAATATTTTGACCGCTTGGCAGCGGCTTATTGGATTATTACGGCTGGACAAGCGCGATGTTTTTCAGGTTTTTTATTACGCTATTTTTGGCGGGTTGGTGAATCTTTCCTTGCCTTTGGGGATACAGGCCATTATTAATTTAATACAAGGCGCGCAAGTAAGTACATCATGGATCGTTCTGGTGTTTTTCGTTACCCTTGGTGTCGCGTTTGTGGGCGTACTGCAGTTGATGCAGATACGTATTATTGAAAATATACAACAAAAGATATTCACTAGGGCCTCGTTTGAATTCGCGTATCGGTTCCCAAAGATAAAAATGCGCGAGCTGCACAACTCCTATCCTCCAGAACTGGCCAACCGCTTCTTTGATGTCCTGAATATCCAAAAGGGACTTTCAAAACTTTTGTTGGATTTCCCTGCTTCTTTACTACAGATTATATTCGGGTTGTTGCTACTTTCTTTTTACCACCCTTTCTTTATTATCTATGGCATCCTATTATTGGCACTTATTTATGTGGTGTTTAAGTTTACCATAGAAAAAGGGCTGGAAACCAGTTTAGTGGAGTCCAAACACAAGTATAAAACGGCACATTGGATCCAGGAGGTAGCGCGGTCCATAGTAAGTTTTAAATTATCGGGAAGGACATCGCATGCCTTGGGTAAAACAGATGGCTTGGTAGAAAAATATTTGGATGCCCGGGAGGGCCACTTTAAGATTCTGGTGTTGCAGTTTATTCAAATGATAGGCTTTAAGGTGCTTGTTACCGCCGGCCTGCTTTTAATAGGTGGCCTGCTGGTACTTAACCAACAAATGAACATTGGCCAATTCGTTGCTGCCGAAATCATTATTTTATTGGTTATCGCCTCGGTAGAAAAATTGATTTTGGGTCTGGAATCTTTTTATGATGTTTTGACTTCCCTAGAAAAACTAGGTCAGGTTGTAGATAAGGAGTTAGAGTCTCAAGACGGCGAAAGTTCTATTAGGGAGGAAGACGGGTTAACCATAGAGCTAGACCATGTCTCCTATGAAGTTCCAAATATGAAAAGGAAAATTATTGATGATATTTCCTTGACAATAACGCCTTCCTGTTCTATATTGCTTAAGGGGCCTAATGGATCTGGTAAATCAACACTCCTGCGCTTAATTGCTGGTATCGCGGAACCAACGGAAGGTAATATCTATGTGAACCAGGCGTCCTTAAAAGGAATTAATCTAAATCATTATAGGTCGCAAATGGGACAATCCTTATCAGAGGAATCTCCTTTTGAAGGCACGTTCCTGGACAATATTACCTTTGGAGATACTTCTATATCAAAAGAACGGATAAACTGGGCATTGGAGCATACTGGGCTGGCCCGGTTTGTTAAAGAGCAGCCCCTGGGTTTAAATACCGTATTATACCCAGAAGGAAAGCAGATATCGTTTACCACTGCAAAAAAGATAGTTTTGGCAAGAAGTATCGTGAGAAAACCCAAATTACTCATACTCAAAGAACCCTTGGACCAGTTTGATGAAGAAGAAGCAAATAAGATTATGGAGTTTTTAATGCTTCCCGAACATCAGTGGGCCTTGTTAGTTGTCAGTCAGAACCCAAAATGGGAACGCCATTGCGTAAGAATCTTAAATTTAGACAAAGGAAAATTAATTAGCGAAATCCAAAACAATGCTTAATATCTCAAAGAGCGGCCTGTACAAGAAAGTTGACCTTTCCGGGTATAAATCTACGGATAGGGTTTTTCATAGAAAACATTATAAGCGCTTTAATCAATTCCTTAAAGTGTTTGCAATAGTCATGGTAATTATATTGTTTCTCCCATGGACGCAAAACGTTACCGGAAAAGGTTTTCTTACCACCTTAAGACCGGACCAACGACCACAGACCATACAATCCCCAATACCGGGAAAGATAGAAAGATGGTACGTGCAAGAGGGGGACTATGTAAAAAGAGGTGACACCATATTGTTTATATCCGAAATAAAGAACGAGTATTTTGACCCCATGTTGGTGGAAAGGACAGGAGACCAAATAAGGGCCAAATCTGCAGCGGTAACATCCTATGAAGGCAAGGTAAACGCTTTGAACAACCAAATGGATGCTTTGGCCACGGAACGCCGCTTAAAGTTAGAACAGGCCCGTAACAAATTGCTACAGGCAAAACTAAAGGTACAAAGCGATAGTATAGATCTGGAGGCTGCAAAAACCAATATCAAAATTGCCGAACGACAATTTGAGCGAACGGAACAATTGGAAAGCGAAGGACTGAAAGCGGTGACCGATGTAGAAGAAAAACGGCTAAAATTGCAGGAAACCCAGGCAAAGTTGATTTCCCAGGAAAACAAGCTATTGGCTTCTAAAAATGAAGTCATCAATGCCGAGGTGGAAATCAATAGCGTCGCGGTTTCCTATATAGACAAGATATCAAAGGCAGAAAGTGATATGTTTACCGCGCAATCCAGTCAATTTGATTCCGAGGCGCAAGTGACAAAATTGCAAAATGAAAAGACCAATTATGAGATGCGGAACGAAATGTACTACATACACGCTCCTCAAAATGGTTTTATCAATAAGGCCATCCAAGGTGGTATTGGGGAGACTTTTAAAGAGGGAGACCCATTGGTAGGTATTATGCCATCCGATTATGATATGGCCGTAGAGACTTTTGTAGCTCCCATAGATCTACCATTGATTCATTTAGGTGAAAAAGTAAGAATACAGTTTGACGGCTGGCCCGTCATCGTCTTTAGCGGCTGGCCTAATCTTTCTTACGGGACTTATGGTGGTGAGGTAGTGGCCATAGAAACCTTTATAAGCGATAATGGCCGGTATAGGATCCTATTGGCACCGGACGAAGATGATTATCCCTGGCCCAAGGATATACGAGTGGGTTCCGGAGCAAATACTATAGCCTTGTTAGAGGATGTGCCTATTTGGTTTGAACTCTGGAGACAACTTAACGGATTCCCGCCAAATTATTACCAACCAGTCGGTGCCCAGGAGACACCGGTAAAAAATTAACAATGCGAAACCTAGTTGTCTTTCTAGCTTTTTGGATGGCTTTTGGCGGTAGGGCTCAAGTACAGGATTCTATTGTGCTAAAGTTTAACGAGTATCTGGGCTACGTTAAAAAGTACCATCCCATAGCCAAACAGGCAGAGCTTGCCATAAGTATGGGGCAGGCCAACCTTATGAGGTCCAGAGGAGGTTTTGACCCTAAAATTGAGGTAGATTATGATCGTAAGGAGTTCAAGGGAACGGAGTACTACGATCGCTTGAACGCTGCATTTAAGATTCCTACCTGGTACGGAATAGATTTAAAGGCCAATTTGGAACAGAACGACGGTGCTTTTCTGAACCCTGCAGAAACGGTACCTACGGAAGGACTTTATAGTGCCGGTGTGTCCATGTCGCTAGGGAGGGGTTCATGGATCAACGAGCGTATGGCCACCTTAAAACAGGCAAAATTCTTTAGGGAACAGACTATAGCGGACCGTGATCTGTTGGTCAACCAGATTTTGTTCGATGCCTCGCTGACCTATTTCGATTGGTTACAGGCTTACATGGATAGCAAGGTTTTCGTTAATTTTTTGAGCAACGCGCAAATAAGGTTCGAAGGGATAAAGACAAGTGCCCTTGCGGGCGAAATAGCCGCTATAGATACCGTAGAGGCCAAGATTGCCGTTCAAAGCAGGGCCTTGGAGCTAGAGCAGGCACTGGTACGCTTCCGCAATACCTCTATGGACCTCTCCAATTTTCTGTGGCTTAGCAATGATATTCCGTTGGAGATTCAGCCTAATGTGATTCCCGAAGAGGATATTGCCTCGGATATAGATGTTACCCTAGAAATATTAGGAAAACCCCTGGATAGTTTTACTGTAGAAAACCATCCCAAGCTGAGGTCGCTGGGGTTTAAAATAGATGGCCTAATCGTGGACAAACGATTAAAGACAAACAAACTATTGCCCACCATAGACCTGGAATATAATTTTCTGACAGAAAGCCCGGAGTTCATCAATTCCTTTGTCACAGAACAATACAAAGGCGGACTCACGTTTCAAATGCCCCTGTTTCTAAGAAAGGAGCGCGGGGATCTTAAGCTGGCAAAAATCAAGGTACAGGATGCGGAGTTCGAGTTTGATAATGCCCAGATAGAGATACGCAACAAAGTGTTTGCTATTTATAATGAGCTGGAGTCTTTTCAGGCACAGAATATATTGATAGACGATATCGTTACCAATACAAAGATATTGCTTTCTGCGGAAGAACGGAAGTTCAGTTTTGGCGAGAGCTCCTTGTTTTTAATTAATTCCCGGGAGAGTAAGCTCATAGATGCCGTGTTAAAGCAGAATTTGGTGCAGAACAAGTATTATTCCGCCAAGGCAAAACTGTTTAATAGTCTCGCCGTTAACCCGGAAAATCTTTAATAAACCGGCATTTTATGCCAAATAAAAAACCCGATAAGCACACATTTACAGATTATAAGCAGTGGTTTAAGGATACCTCCTTTATTTTATCGGGAATAATTGCTGCGGCCTTTGGCCCGGAGATTTTTTTATTGCCCAGCAAGTTTATAGACGGTGGGGTTACATGCATTTCGCTGCTCATAGCGGAGATTACCGAGGTGCCGTTATATGTCCTTATTTTGGTAATAAACATCCCTTTTGTGGTATTGGGATATAAGGTTATAGGTAAGGTCTTTGCCATAAAGACTGACTTTGCTATTTTAGGATTGGCTTTGGCCCTCGCTCTTGTAGACTTTCCGGAAATAACACAGGATAATTTATTGGTGGCCGTTTTCGGCGGTTTTTTTCTAGGCGCGGGAATCGGGCTATCGGTTAGGGGAGGAAGCGTTTTGGATGGAACCGAGGTATTGGCTATTTACCTCAGTAGAAAATTGGGCACCACTATTGGGGATATTATTGTTCTCATTAATATCTTGGTCTTTTTGGCCGCTGCGCCTATCTATTATCCATAGAAACGGCCTTATACTCAATATTTACCTATTTGGCCTCTTCTAAAACCTTGGATTTTGTTATAGAAGGAATTGAGGAGTATACAGGGGTTACCATCATTTCTGAAAAGAACGAGGAAATTGGAAGCATGATTATAGGAAAATTGGGAAGGGGACTTACCGTTTATAAGGCTAAGGGAGTTTATGGTACGCATGGCAAGCGTTGCGAATACGATGTTATTTTTACCGTGATTACTAGGCTAGAAATACGTCGACTTAACATAGAAATCTCAAGGATAGATTCCAAGGTCTTTGTAGTTATGGGCAAAATTAACGATACTAGGGGAGGGATGATCAAAAAACGCTCCATCTAACACCGATAACCAGATCTAGTCCCGAAATGTAGTTCGCGAGCTCACAATCCCGGATACTTAATCATTTAAATTTTTTAAGAAAACTCTTTGTAGCCTTATATTTTAATATTATATAATAGTATTGCTATTTGTAATTGATACATTAACTATTGTTTAACGGATTAATGCTTTCGATTAAGTAATTCTTGTTTATTTTTGTTAAAGAAATGAGATAAAAATCCAGTCTATTTATAATATAAATGTAAAAGGACAACAGCATGAAAAAGAGCAGACCTGTATTGTTTCCAGAGTTTATGGGTAACGAAAATATAGATGAGGAAGTGACCATGAATTGGCGGAGTATTAGGCCAGATTGCAAACTAAAAATAGGGAAGCCCTCCAATCGTTATTATCAATACATATACCCATCTTTGAATTTTAAGGAACATAGCTTGAACAACCTAAACGATTTATTGGATCTGGAGGGTATGGAGGTATATGTGCGCAGTATTCTACAAATGAAGAATGGGGAGTCCTACGCAGTACTGACGGTAGCAGGAGATGCAATATTCCCAGGCGATTTGGCAACTATTTATGCAGAAGTAGAGAAGTCCTATACAGCTAACGAAATATTGGATTATTAAGATTCTCGGATCTAAAATGGTAACGCGATCAGTACTATCAAAGAGTCCAAATCGGCATTTGTTTCTCTAAATAACTTTCGTAAGCGGGAATTATATTCATCCCTATTTTGTAAGGTTCAGAAATCTATTTAGACCAATGTAACCCTAGTTGCGGAGCATTTCTTTTGATGTGTGTAACTTGCACTATAAAATAGAAGTTATGCAGACTGAAACAACCCAAATTAAAGAAAAATCTACCGATGAACTCTTGCGGGAGGGTTTATCCAAAGCCGTCTCTTACCAAGAGTATCGGAGATTGGTAGAAATTTTGGTACAAGAAGGAACATCAGCGGGGCCAATACAATCGGATGATTTGGCCAATTACACGAAATTGAACAGCAAACGCATGAATCGTTGGGACAAGTCGGTCCTAATAGACGACGAAGACCTCAAGGTTATCCAAAAGATGGAAAGTAAGGTCACATGGCTGGTTTTGACCGAAAGTTGGTGTGGTGATGCAGCGCCTGCGCTTCCTGTAATGGCAAAGATAGCAGAGCTAAATCCCAATATTACCTTCAAGGTTATTCTTAGGGACGAAAATGTTCCGCTAATGAATAAATTTCTGACCAATGGAGGGCTGTCCATTCCCAAGCTCATAGTATTGGATGGGGTTGATGGGTCTGTTTTGGGTACTTGGGGTCCTCGTTCCAAAAAGGCTACAAAACTTGTAGAAGCTCACAAAGCCTCGCATGGCACCATATTGCCAGAATTTAAACAAGACCTACAGGTTTGGTACAATACCGATAAAGGACAGAGTATCCTGGAAGATTTGTTAGTAGTTCTTGCTTTGGAATAGGTACGTGATAGTTCCTTTTTGCGAGGATTTGGCCGAGCTGTTAAATTTGGCTTTTAAAGCATAGGCAATTGCATTGTCCACAAGGCAACCGTTAGACGTGCCCGAACTTTTTTCATTATAACCGGCATCGGTAACATAGCCGTTTTCATTCACTTCTATATTCACAACTACTTTTCCACCTTCTATGCAGGTGTATATGGGTGGAGGTAATTTTTGGCTATTCCTATCCAACAAAGAGTAGGATATCGTGGTTCTTTTTTCGGCGAGATAATCTGTAAACTCTTTCTTTTGGGCTTCTTTCTCTCCTAACAGTTCCTTTTTTTCCTCCCGTTTTTTGGCCAGTTCCTTTACTTTGGCGGCATATTCGGAGTCGGTAATTAAATCGTCGGAGGGTTCGCCTTCTTCGGAAGCCGCTTTTTCCTCTAAAATTTCCTCTAAGGTTTTAAGGGGCTCGGGATTGCCGTAACTAGGCTTCGCCGTTTCGTTAAAGGCGGCATGGCTTTTTATAGCTGCGCTTTGCGACTGTTCTTCCGGTGTTTTTTCTTCTTTAAGCAATTCATCCAACAGCTCCTTATCCAAAACCATTTCTACGACATAGTCCTCGTCCTCTTCCGTTTTTTCACCCAATTTTAGGGAATAAAGCACTAACACCATTATGGCCATGGAAAACATGGTAATCAATAGGGATAATAGTTGCCTGCTTGGATTCATGGATATATAACTTCTTTTTTAAGGAAATAGTGCAAGAAATGGGCCGAATGTAAAAATCTTAATCCTTTGCATCTTTCAGAACCATTTCTTGAAAGACCAAGGGGTCTAGTGCTTTATTTACGTTGTATTCCCCTATTTTGGTTCTTCTAAGCGCGGATAAATGTCCGCCGGAATCTAAAGCTTTTCCAAAATCATGGGCTAGGGAGCGGATGTAGGTACCCTTGCCACACACAATGCGGAACATGACTTCTGGAAAGCGTATCCCTGTTATTTCAAATGCCGTTATGGTAACTTTTCTGGTCGGGATTTCTATCTCTTTCCCCTCACGGGCGTACTCGTACAGTCGCTTTCCACCTTTTTTAAGCGCGGAAAATATGGGAGGTAATTGATCAATTTCGCCTATAAATTGTTCTGTAGTCTTATAAACAAGATCTTCTGTAATATGATCTGTGCTAAAGGTACGGTCTATGGCGGTCTCTAGGTCGTAAGAAGGCGTGGTTGCACCCAAAGTTATAGTGCCTGTATATTCCTTTTCCTGCCCTTGGAATTCGGGTATCCTTTTTGTGAACTTGCCTATGCAAACAATTAAAAGTCCGGTAGCCAAAGGGTCTAGCGTTCCGGCATGTCCTATCTTAATTTTTTTGAGTTTAAAGCGTTGCTTCAGCACCCATTTTAGTTTGTTTACGGCTTGGAAAGAGGTCCAATTCAAGGGTTTATCTATCAATAGTAATTCGCCGTTTAAGTAGTCTTCTTTGGTTTTACTTACCATGATATTCTAGATTGGGCAATTCTTCATTATTCTATAGGATAGCTTTGAAACCAAAATGATATCCGGGTTGGCAATATCCTTACGATAGTCATAAACTTCAGGATTCTCCTGAAGTAATTCCCCCTTTGGGGGCTAGGGGGCTGTTATAAAACCGTAGGCGATAGCAATTAAACCAACAATAAGGCAGTAAATCGCAAAATAGCTCAACTTACTTTTGCGTACCAATTTTATCATCCAGGTACAGGCTGCAAGTCCCGCAACGAAAGCCGCAATAAATCCTGCACCCATGGCCATATTGTTTTCTCCGCTAAAGGTAAGGTCTCCGCTAAGCAAATCCTTGGCTATTTTTCCAAATATTAAGGGAACCACCATCAAAAAAGAAAAGCGTGCCGCTTTGGATTTGTCAACTCCTAAAAGAACCGAAGTGGATATGGTGGCACCACTTCTAGAAATTCCGGGCAGCATGGCAATGGCCTGTGAAACCCCAACGATAAAGGCGTTTTTAAAACTAACCTTTTTATCGGTATCCTTGGCCTTGTCCGCAAAATAAAGAAGTGCGGCCGTAATCAATAACATAAAGCCTACAAACCGGATATTACCTCCAAAAAAAGCTTCTAACTGCTCTTCAAAGAATAGACCCACAAAAACCGCGGGCAACATGGAGATGATAATTTTGGCTGAAAACTGACTTTCCTCGTTCCACTTCAACTGTAAAAGTCCGCTTATGATTTCCCATACATCCTTTCTAAAGACTACTAATGTGCTCAGTGCGGTGGCGAAGTGAAGAATTACGGTAAATAACAGGCTTTCTTCCGGAACAGAATTATCTCCGAGAATGGCCTTGCCCAACTCTAAATGACCACTGGAGGATACGGGAAGAAATTCTGTTAATCCTTGTATGATTCCAAGGATTATGGCATCTACTATTTCCAATTAGTTTTTGGTTTTATGCGGATTCAATAAAATGGCGTAGACCTCTATGCCCAGACCTATAAGCACCAGGGTGGGCGCCAAACGGATTCTTCTAAAATTAAAGATTTCCGGCTTAAATACATTGGGGTCGTCCGTGCCGCCACCGCTCATCAAAATAAAACCAAGGGTGATACAGGCAAGCCCTATAAACATAAAAAGGTAATTTTTCTTTTGAAAAATAAACTCTTGTTGGGGGGCTGTCTGCGCATTTTTATTCTTGCTCATAATGCAAATTTAGCAAAGTTGGCGGTAAGTATATTGTTGTCAAGGAATAAAAACCTTTAAATCTGTTTTAATACACAGCAAAAAGAAGTTTAGTAATAGAGTTCGTCCGTTCTTAGGTTTAAAAACCGCTGGGTCGCAAAATAGGTACTTAACAAGGAAATAAGGATGCCCAATACAAAAACGCCAATAAGTAAAATAATTATAATATAGGGGTCATCTAAAAGTCCCAGGTCTTGGAAATTCGTGTTTAAATAATAGAGTACACCTCCTATGGCTACTAGAGCCAGCAAGGCACCCAACATGCCCAGTTTTATATTTTGCAAAATAAATGGCCTTCTAATAAAGGTCTTGGTGGCGCCCACCATTTGCATGGTCTTAATGATAAAGCGTTTGGAATAGATAGATAGGCGAATAGAACTATTGATAAGTAGCACCGCTATAAGCGTAAATATCCCGCTGGCCACCAAGATCCAAAAACCAATTTTCTCTACACTTTTAGCCACCATGCCCACCAAAATTTTGTCATAGCTTACTTCATCTACATAGCTTTTTTCGGAGAGGGATTCCACAATCTCCGCTACTTTTTCGGCCGTCACAAAATCTGCCTTTAGCTTCACATCAATAGAATTCTTTAAGGGATTATAGCCTAGGTAATCTACAAAATCCTCCCCTATGTCTTCGCTATGTTGGGCTGCCGCTTCTTCTTTGGATACGTACACCGCAGATTTGGTGTATTCGGACATCGCCAAGGTTTTCTGCAGTTGTTCTACCTCTATTTCTTTAGCGTTCTCCTTAAGGAATATAGAAATCGTGATCTGCTCTTTGGAGCGGTCCGCCATTTTTTTGGCATTCAGTACCAATAGGCCCAATATTCCCAGTAAAAACAAAACTAGGGCAATACTTAGCACCACCGAAAAATAGGAGGATATAAGCTTTCGTTTTTGGTAATTTTCAAAAGAAGTGGCCATAGCTTGAGATAGGAGCTGTAAAAATAGCAAAGTAATGTGTAAGCAGCTATAAGAATTAACATTGCTATATGGAAAGATACTTATTTGTTACGTTCTGACGTTTAGTAAAGGTAGCCGCTTAGTGAAAACCAGCAATTTCGGACATCTTTTACCCCGAGCTTAAAGGGGTTTCGGACTCCTTGAGAACAGTTACGATGTTCAGTAAAATTTGTGGCACTCCGAGAAGGGGCTTTGGTTTGTAATGGGCAACATTCAATTTTCTGAATCTTTACTAATTGATTTACAGATTTTGGAAATAGCGCCCTATCTAAAATCCTTAACTCCTTTCCTCTTTTACTTGGGTTTTCGGAGTAAATTCTGGCACTATCGTTTTAAGACAAAATAGCCTCTACGCAACGTGTCCTCTACCCTTAGACTATACCAATAATTACCCGAGGGCATGGCGGCGCCATTAAAATTACCGTCCCAAGAGGGTGTGTTCTGGCCTCCATATTTCAGCAGTTGCCCAAAACGATTATAGATAAACAGCTCATAGGACGAAAAAAATTCTAGGCCCTCGGCAATAAAGAGGTCATTGTTGCCGTCGGCATTGGGCGTAAAAAATTTAGGAATGACCAAATGGATATATTCTTGACTTACAACACCACAATTGTTACCATATCTTATATTGACGATATACCTGCCTCCCAAAATTGTGCGAAACGCCGGACTAGCTTGAAATGCACCCCCGTCCAAAGCGAATTCAAAATCTCCCGTATTTTCCAGGTCGATAAAGATATCGGAACCATCGGATTCAATCTTGGCTATAATGGGAACTTCTACCGGAACAACTGAAATCATTTTGGTGTTGGAGCAACCTTCTGGATTGGTTACCCTAACCGAGTATTCCCCCACACTTGCAATCGAGATTTCTTTGGTGTTCTCCCCTGAGTTCCATTGGAAGGTAACGTTATCCAGATCGGCCGAAAGGATTAGGATGCTTCCTTGGCAAAGCTCCATGGTTTCGTCCACCAATTGGGGTATTTGGTTGATGGTATAGATAAGAGGGGTTCTAGTTTCCGATGGGCAATCAATACTGCCCGACAGGCTTTCTGCATAGTAGGTGCCGGAAGTTGCGGGCGTATAGCCAATGCTGTCTTCCACTAAAAGTGTGCCTCCCGTTGGTGCATCGTACCAGTTGACCCGTACACCATTAGCAACGGAAACGGTTAAAGGAATATCTTCATTTTCACACAGATTTATATTGCCATTGCTAGCAGGAGGCAATGGAATGGGTACGAGTACTATTTCAAATACATCCGATAGGACATTACAAAGATCATTGGGCAAATTTATCGCATCCTCCGCTACTTTGGCTCTATAATAAGTGGTAGTGTTCAATTCAGGTGTGGTAAAAGTGCTGTTATTGGCTCCGGGAATGTCTGTCCATAAAATTTGGTCGTCGCTTTCTTGCCATTGGTAGGCGTGGCTCGTGAAAATTAATAAATCAGGTGTTGCCGTCAATGTTCTTGTAATGGCTCCTTGCCCTTCGCAAACCAATATACCTGTTTCGTTTTGCTCGTCGGTCAACGTAATGGCATCCCCGCAGGAGCTAAAGGATATATCATCTATGGCGAGGTCGTTCCCGCAGCCGCCATTGGCATTGTTTCGCATTTTTAAGATTACCGAGGTCTGTCCGGAAAGGGTCTTGAACACTAGTGCGTATTGCTCCCACTCTGGAGAATTACGATTAGGGATATCGCCCGTATCGCCTTGTGCTAAAAGATCGGTATCCGTTTCGTCCCAAATCTGAAATCTAACGTTTACCGGGATACCGGCGCCTTCACAGCCGCTTTGGGGTAATAAGTTTATAAGCCAGGCAGAAAACTCGTAGCTGGTATTTTCACAAAGTCCCGTTACGGTACGCCGGTAAAATTCACCAGCGGTAAAACTGGCGTTTACAATAAAAGACTTGCCGTTGGTGTCTCCAGGTGTGCGGTCTGCTACATCTGCCCAATCAAAATAATTGGTAGTACTGCTTATGGTGTATTGCCCGTCAGAAGGTTCTCCTGTCGTAAAAAAATAGCTTGTAATGCCCGCTGGCAATCCGGGGCCATCGGTAAGGCCAGTCCCAAAATCCTCCATGAAAATGGGTGCACCGGAGTTTCCACCGCAAAAACCGAGTTGTCCATTCATCTCATTGGAAAAAAGACCAATGAAACAGCAGATAACGAAGAGCGATTTAGAGTACCTTTTTTTCACACTTTCAAAGATACTGCTTTTGGCTATAAAGCATGGTTTTGCAACGGATTCCCCGGCCAAACGGGTTAATCATCAATATCTTTTCAACTTTCAACGATTACGCCTATTTTTGCCCATTAAAGGAAGGGCGTTCACAACCGGCTAAACCATAGTGGGTGCTTAAACTTCTGTTTTTATATAGGTGTCTTATGAGCTACGATTTTAATGCGATAGAAGAAAAATGGCAAAAGTTCTGGGCCAAGAACCAAACGTTTAAGGCTGCCTCACCGGACGCTGACCAGGGAGGGGAGAACCTAAAGCCTAAGTTCTATGTGCTGGATATGTTTCCGTACCCATCAGGAGCGGGGCTGCACGTAGGCCATCCCTTAGGCTATATTGCCAGTGATATTTACGCCCGCTACAAAAGGCATAAAGGCTTTAACGTATTGCATCCACAGGGCTATGATTCCTTTGGCCTGCCCGCGGAACAATACGCCATACAAACAGGACAGCACCCGGCCATAACCACGGCAGAGAATATAAAAACTTATAGAAGGCAGCTGGATCAAATCGGTTTTTCTTTTGATTGGAGTCGAGAAGTGCGCACCTCCGATCCCAGCTATTACAAATGGACGCAATGGATTTTTATCCAACTTTTTAATTCTTGGTACAATAAGACAACCGATAAAGCAGAGGATATAGAAACCTTGATAGCCATGTTTAAGGCCGTTGGAAATGCAAACGTGCAAGCCGTTTGTGATGATGCCGTTGAGGTTTTTACGGCAGCGGAATGGAACTCTTTTACGGATAAACAAAAACAGGAAATCCTACTAAAATATAGATTGACGTATTTGGCCGAAAGTGAAGTCAACTGGTGCCCGGCTTTGGGAACCGTACTTGCAAATGACGAAATTGTAAACGGCGTTTCCGAACGCGGCGGCCACCCTGTTATCCGTAAAAAAATGACCCAATGGAGTATGCGCATCTCCGCCTACGCCCAACGTTTGTTGGATGGTCTCCAAAAAATAGACTGGCCTCAACCCCTAAAAGATGCCCAGACCAACTGGATCGGGAGGTCGCAGGGGGCATCGGTGGTATTTAATGTCCTGCCGCAGACTGACCTCCCCCTAGCCCCCTCCCAAGGAGGGGGGACTTCGCCCCAATATATGACGAGCGATTCTAAAATATATCCTGTTTTGCTGGAACGTGCTAAGGAAATGCGTAAGAATCCAACCCCTGCCGAAGCAAAACTTTGGGATGCTTTACGTAAAAGAAACTTGAACTACAGATTCAGAAGACAGCATCCAATTTCCGATTTCATTGTTGATTTTGTCTGTTTGGAAAAGGAGCTGATTATAGAGGTTGATGGAGAAATACATCAACATCAAATGGATGCAGATGCCGAACGCCAATTTTTATTGGAACAGAAGAAGGGATATGCTGTACTTCGATTTACGAACCAAGAAGTAATGGAAGATATTGATGATGTTCTATCGAATATAGAACATCGGTTAAACTCCCCCTCCTTGGGAGGGGGTCGGGGGGAGGTCCGTATGGGTGAGCAGTCAAAAGTAAACTCCCTCCCCCTCGGGGAGAGCTGGGGAGGGGACTCTGCTGGGATTAGGGGGATAGAAGTCTTCACCACCCGCCCAGACACCATCTTCGGAGTTTCCTTCATGACCCTTGCCCCGGAACACGCACTGGTATCACAAATAAGCACACCAGAACAAAAAGCGCAGGTAGAAGCCTATGTGGAAGCTACCGCAAAACGTTCGGAACGGGATCGCATGGCGGATGTAAAAACTATTTCGGGAGTTTTCACGGGCGGGTATGCCGAGCATCCATTTACCTTAGAGCCTATTCCGGTTTGGATCGGGGATTATGTATTGGCCGGTTATGGTACCGGCGCGGTGATGTCCGTTCCCTGCGGTGATCAGCGCGATTATGATTTTGCGAAACATTTTAATATTCCCATCCCCAACATTTTTGAAGGGGTGGATATTTCCGAAGAAGCCTTTGCCGATAAGGAGAAAACCGTTATCACGAATTCCGATTTCTTGGACGGACTTCCCTATAAGAAAGCCGTTAAAAAAGCGATTCACGCTTTGGAGGAATTGGGACAGGGCGAAGGAAAAATAAACTACCGCTTGCGCGATGCTGTATTTAGCAGACAGCGCTATTGGGGAGAGCCTTTCCCCGTTTATTATGATGCAGACGGAATGCCGCAGATGTTGGAAGATAAATTTTTGCCTTTGGAATTGCCAGAAGTAGATAAGTATTTACCCACCGAAACCGGAGAACCGCCCTTAGGAAACGCCAAGGAATGGCATTGGTTGCAATACGGAAATGAAGGAAAGGTAGTCTCTGAAGTCGAATTCGCAAATTCCTCCCCTTTGGGCAGGATAGGAGGGGCTCTTGAATTGAACACCATGCCCGGTTGGGCCGGAAGTTCCCAGTACTTTAACAGGTACATGGACCCGCATAACGACCAAGAAATTTTTTCACAGGAAGCCATAAACTACTGGCAGGATGTGGATTTATATATAGGCGGTAGCGAACACGCCACGGGACACCTGTTGTATTCCCGTTTCTGGCAAAAATTCATGTTCGATAAAGGATTAGTGCCAAAAGATGAGTTTGCTAAAAAGTTGATCAATCAGGGGATGATTACGGGGACTAGTGCTTTTATTTATAGATTTAAATATCAATTATATACAAATGATAGTACTTATTCAAGGGAAGAAGTAGAATTTGTTTTTTCAGAAATAATGTCAAATAATCAGGTGCTAGTTTCTTTAAATTTGAAAAAATCTCTTGAAAAATCAGATGATTCAATCGAATTTGATAGAATCAGAGAGAAACTATATGGGTTTGAACTACAGTTAAAAAATCTAATCTTAAACAAGTTGCCGGATTTACAGATTCGATTTGAACTTGAGACAGGCAAAAATTTTTATAATCAAATTCACGCCGATGTTTCTTTAGTCAATGCTTCGGATGAATTGGATATCGAAGCCTTTAAAAAATGGAGACCTGAATATGAAAATGCTACTTTTATATTAGAGCATGGCGAAGTCTACGATAAGAACTCCCTCCCCTTCGGGGATGGTCGGGGAGGGGACTTTATTGTCTCCCGCGAAGTAGAAAAAATGTCCAAATCCAAATACAATGTCGTCAACCCAGATGCCATTTGTGAGGAATATGGGGCGGACAGTCTACGCCTGTACGAAATGTTCCTAGGGCCTTTGGAGCAGTCCAAACCTTGGAACACCGCTGGTATTTCCGGTACACATTCGTTCTTAAAAAAATTATGGCGGTTGTATCATTCAGGCGAAAATGGAAGTTTCAAAGTTGCCGATTCCCCCTCCTTGGGAGGGGGGCAGGGGGAGGTCAGTCTACCGGAAAGCTTCAAAACTTTGCACAAAACCATAAAAAAAGTAGAAGAGGACATAGAAAACTTCAGTTTTAATACTTCGGTAGCTACGTTTATGATTTGTGTGAATGAGCTTACCGTCCAAAAATGCAACAGTCGCGCCATTTTGGAACCGCTGGCTATTTTGGTATCGCCCTATGCTCCCCACATTGCGGAGGAACTTTGGGAGAAATTGGGACATACGAAATCCATTTCTACGGCAACTTTTCCTGAATTTGAGCCCAGTTATCTAGTGGAAAGTGCAAAGGAGTATCCTATTTCCTTCAATGGGAAGACACGTTTTACTTTGGAACTGTCCTTGGATTTGAGCAAGGACGAAATAGAGGCGGCCGTTATGGCAAATGAAAAGACCCAACAGCAATTGCAGGGAAGGACTCCTAAAAAAGTGATTATTGTTCCAGGTAAGATTGTGAATATTGTCGGCTAAGTTGGATTTTTCAAGAATACCGAAAAAGACAAGGTGTTGATTTCGTAAATGGAGTGCGTTTTTTGGTGTCGGTTTTAGTATTGTGGTTCAAAGGGATAAATAGAAGTTCGAATGGAAAAAACAATATTTGAAGTCGCTAAAATGGACTGTCCGTCCGAAGAAAATTTGATTCGGATGAAACTGGATAACATTTCCAGTATCAAGAATTTGGATTTCGACATCCCAAACCGAAAGCTTACGGTTTTTCACAAGGGCCAAATTGAAGAAATTGAAGCATCCCTAGCCCAATTGAACCTGGGACAGCGATTGGCCACAACAGAACACACAGATTAAACGGACTTTGAAGAAAATACAGGTCAGAAAAAGTTGCTTTGGACGGTGCTGCTGATCAATTTTGCTTTTTTCCTGCTTGAAATGACCACGGGTCTGCTTTCAAAATCAATGGGCTTGGTGGCCGACAGTTTGGATATGCTGGCGGATTCCTTTGTATACGGTATTAGTCTGTTTGCGGTAGGTGGAACCTTGATACTGAAAAAACGAATCGCAAAAATTGCGGGCTACTTTCAGATAACACTTGCCGTAATTGGATTTATTGAGGTGCTAAGGCGATTTTTCGCCATGGAAAGATTGCCCGACTTTACTACAATGATGGTCATTTCAATTTTTGCCTTAATGGCAAATGGCCTTTGTTTGTACCTATTGCAAAAATCCAAAAGTAAGGACGAGGTTCACATGAAGGCCAGCATGATCTTTACGTCCAACGATGTAATTATAAATTTAGGGGTAATCGCAGCGGGCCTTTCGGTCAATTGGCTGCAATCTAATAAGCCCGACTTAATTATAGGCGCCATTGTTTTTGTTTTGGTCGTACAAGGTGCGATGAGAATATTGCGGTTGGCGAAATAAAATCAGCGTGTGATATCATTGGTGTAAATACCAAGGAAAAATGGGTATTAGATTCAAAAATAAAAGAAATGAAGTTGCTTGGACGATATCCGACGCTAAGCAAGTAAAAAAACATAGAGAATAAATGCAAAACATAGAATTATTAGGTCTGGTAGCTGCTACCTTGACCACCGCCGCATTTTTGCCCCAAGTATACAAAACCTGGTTGCACAAATCTACCAAGGATATTTCTTTGGTTATGTACGCCGTTTTGCTAACGGGTGTCTTGTTATGGCTGGTTTATGGATTCCTAATAGACAGTCTGCCCATAATGCTGGCAAATTCCATAACCGCAATCCTGTTATTGTTGATGTTAATCATGAAATTAAAATATAAATAACATATTACCCCCATAAATTAAGGGGGTATAATATTTAAAAGTATCTTTTAATCTAATTGACCCCCCACTTTAACGAGTATTTGTTTAATTGTATTTAAATTTGTGACAATTTAGCTGTGTAATTTAAAACTATATAACAATGATCGTTGGTATCCCAAAGGAAATTAAGAACAATGAAAGTCGGGTGGGTATGACCCCTGCCGGGGTTTTTGAATTGGTGAAGAACAAGCATACCGTTTATGTGCAATCTAGCGCAGGGGAAGGCAGTGGTTTTTTTGATGTGGATTATCAAGAGGCGGGGGCTTTTATTTTGGATACCCTAGGCCAGGTCTATGCGATAAGTGAAATGATCGTAAAGGTAAAGGAGCCCATTGCAGAGGAATACGGTCTTATTCAAGAAGGCCAAATTTTATTTACCTATTTCCATTTTGCGAGTAGCGAGCCTTTGACCAAGGCCATGATCAAGCAAAAGGCCGTTTGTATTGCCTATGAAACGGTTGAAGACGAAGAGGGCACCTTGCCCTTGTTGACCCCAATGTCTGAAGTGGCCGGCAGAATGGCCATACAACAAGGAGCCAAGTATTTGGAGAAACCGGCAAAGGGCCGTGGGGTGCTTTTGGGAGGTGTTCCCGGGGTAGCTCCAGGTAAGGTTTTGGTCTTGGGCGCTGGGGTAGTGGGCATTCAAGCTGCTAAAATGGCAGCCGGCTTGGGTGCGCATGTGACAATTATGGATATAAATATGAAGCGACTCCGGTATGCGAACGACATCATGCCACCACATGTGGTCACAGAATTTTCCAACGAGTACAACATTAGAAAACACATAAAAACGCATGATCTTATTATTGGTGGAGTGCTGCTGAAAGGAGCCAAAGCGCCCAACTTGATCACAAGGGATATGCTCAAGGAAATGCGCCCAGGAACGGTAATTGTAGATGTAGCGGTGGATCAAGGCGGTTGCGTGGAAACCACAAGGCCTACAACGCATGAGGATCCCGTATATATTATTGATGACGTAGTGCATTATTCCGTGGCCAATATGCCGGGTGCCGTGCCCTATACCTCAACCATGGCATTGACGAATGTTACTTTGCCCTATACCCTAAAATTAGCGAATATGGGCTGGGAGGCCGCCTGTGAAGCCGATGCTTCTTTACAAAAAGGATTGAACATCGTTGAAGGAAAAGTGGTGTACCGAGAAATTATGGAAGCCTTTGGTTGGGAAGAAGTATTTGCCTAAGCCCACATGTTGTCATTATATAATTCCTCGCAAGACCTTTGCATAGAAAAAAAGGTTTTGGCGGGGTTTTTGCTCTATGCTGTCAGATTTCAATAACAAATAGGAATCTTTGAACTATATTTATTTTAAATAAAAAAATTGAAATGTTATGATGGGATATTATATATTGATCGGTGCCATTGCGTTGGTGAGCTGGTTGGTAAGCAGTAAGTTAAAAAGTAAGTTTAAGTACTACTCAAACGTTCATCTGCAAAATGGGATGAGCGGCGCGGAGATTGCTCAAAAAATGCTGGATGATCACGGTATCCGTGATGTAAAGGTCGTGTCCACCCCAGGAATGTTGACGGATCACTACAATCCAAAAAATAAAACGGTAAACCTTAGCGAAGGGGTATATAACCAACGAAACGCTTCTGCTGCTGCCGTGGCCGCACATGAAGTAGGCCATGCCGTACAACATGCACAGGCTTATGAGTGGTTGGGAATGCGTTCCAAGTTGGTGCCTATTGTAAGTGTAACCTCTAGTATGTCTACTTGGGTTGTTTTTGGCGGTTTGGCATTAGGTGCGGCCGCTGGTATAGGTCTTGGATATTGGGTGGCCGTGGCCGGTCTTGTTATGATGGGGTTTGCTACCTTGTTCAGTTTCGTTACCCTGCCTGTGGAGTACGATGCCAGTAACAGGGCCTTGGCTTGGTTGAAATCAAAAAATATAGTGACACAGGCTGAATATAAGGGCTCTGAAGATGCCTTGAAATGGGCGGCAAGAACCTATCTTGTGGCGGCCATTGGATCTCTGGCTTCTTTGGTCTACTGGGGACTTCAAGTTTTTGGAAGTAGGAATTAAGGTCTTTGTTAGAATACATAAGCCTGCCCGTTTTATAATGGGCAGGCTTTTTTTTTGACCTTATGGGAATAGCATAGCTTAAGTCCACAACTCATATGCTATAATATCGAGTCTGCTTTTCATATAGTTGTAAATTGATTTTTGTTTTTTAAATAGGTAGTCTTGAGGCTACTCCGAAATGGAGTTTTAGTTTCTGATTTGTAAAAATTACCTTACTCTAAATTTTTAGCTTCTTATCTTTAGTTTTCGGAGCAAACACGGTCTTGTGTCTTTATTCTAGCAGTCCCGAAGAACCGGGACGGATGGACTAGCTTCCATGCCGGAGCATGACTTTAAATAGTAATCTGCCGATCGATCTGTTGTGCTAGGGAAATAAAGGTTTCCGTTCTGGAAACACCTTCAATTTGTTGAATTTCTTTATTGAGTACATGCATCAAATGCTCGTTATCCTTACATAAAATCTTAATAAGGATAGACCAGTTGCCCGTGGTATAGTGGCATTCCAAAACTTCGGGGATTTTTTCCAACTGTTTTACGGCAGCAGGATTGCTCATGGCCTTGTCCAAATAAATACCAATGTAGGCCATAGTGGTATAGCCCATAACCTTGGGGTTGATGATAAACTTGGAACCCGATAAGAGTCCCGAGGTTTCTAGCTTTCGCAAGCGCTGGTGTATCGCTGCACCGGATATACCTATGTTTCTGGCAATCTCCAGCACAGGCTTTCGAGCATCTTCCATAAGGAATCTTAGGATTTTTTTGTCAATCCCGTCAATCTTGACCTTTTCGTCAGTAGATTTCATATAAAGTGTATCAATTTGAAACCAAAAGTAAAGAAATAGGACCATATTGTAATTTTAAAATTACTATTGTCCGGATAAAAATTCAGGGAAGCTTTGAAATTCTCGATGTAAAAGTATGTGTAGCATTTAGGACATCTTAGGGCTTGCTTTTCATTTTGTTCTAAAAAATATATAAACCATAATATTTACATTGATCGTAAACTGTTAAAATGTTGATATTCATCATTTTAAAAGCTTAGTCTAGACTCTTGGCTCTTGTAGCCAGCGGTCTACCTTCCGTACCGAACAACAATCTTTTTGAATATAAAAATGGCGAAACACCAGAATAACCATTCTTAACTCGCCACAGAATCCGGATTGTAGCCTAAATAGGGCACGTTGTGTTCCTTGAACGTAATGCCATAATCTTCCAATTCTGTAAGGATTGGTTGGTATACTTCCTTTGCTATCGGAATCTGAACGCCAGGGGTAGTTATTTTTTTGTTCAGGATGAGCAGGGTGGCCATAGCAACCGGAAGCCCGACCGTTTTTGCCATCGCCGTGTGCGTCCTGTCCTCGCCAATAACCACCATATTCGAATCTATTTGCAGTTTTTTGCCGTCCAATTCATACCCGAATTTGTGGTACATAACGATCATGTCCCTTTCATGCTCTTGCAGCGTCCAACTGTCTTCAAGGATTTTTTGTAAGATTTGCGCCGGAGTCGCATCTTTTAGTCCGACACGTTTTTTATTGTCGAAAATATTAAGCTCCAAAAGCTTGTTCCACATAATATCGTCCTGATCTATTTTTAGGTAGTAGCGTAGTTTTAGTTCTACGGTATCGGTGGGCGAATAGGGCAAAAATAGGTTTACGAACTCCCTATAGGTCATGTTCTCCGAATTTTCTAAGGTATAGGTGTCGTCTGTCATGCCCAATTGTACAAAAATGTTCCAAGCCTTTGAAAATCCTATGCGGCGCATCGTGCCCCTGTAAATGGTAAGCGCGTATTGTAGGCCGTACGCTTCCCTGTAGTTTAAGGAATCCCTATTGGCATAACCTTCAAAACGGCCATAGCCTTCAATATCAAAGAACTCCGTTCGCCTAAAAAGTTTGTGGTAAGGAATGTACTTATAGGTGCCTTCCTGAATAAATTTAGCACTTCCTCCTTGCCCAGCAAGAACCACGTTTCTAGGGTTCCAGGTAAACTTGTAGTTCCAGAGGTTATTGTCCGATTCTGGTGCCACCAGTCCACCTGTAAAGGATTCGAACAAAATAACCTTACCGTTTTTATCCCTTATGCGGTCAATGATCTGCATGGCACTCATGTGGTCTATACCCGGATCTAGCCCTATCTCGTTCATGAACACGAGTCCGTTCTCCTTGGCGGCTTTGTCCAGTTCCATTATTTCGGGACTCACATAAGAGGCGGTAACCAAGTGTTTTTTATATCGGATGCAGTCCTCGGCCACTTTTATGTGAAATCTTGCCGGAAGCATGGAAATCACAATGTCCGTATTTTTTATGGCTGCTGCGCGTTCCTCGTTTTTAAAGACGTCCAAAACGATAACAGTACAGTTGGGATGGGATGCTATTGTTTTTGAAATGGATGAGGTATCTAGGTCACCAATGGTTAAGTGTAATTTTTCACTTATCGATTTGTCCAATAAATAATCCAATAAATAGGATGTGGATTTTCCTGCACCCACTACTAAAATTTTTCGCGACATATGTATTGCTTACTTTTGTTATTCATACTCCTGCTTAATGAAAACCCGAGTTTTTGTCTTTTTCTCTTTGCCTACGCAAAGAAAAAAATAAATTTGTCAAAATTTTCGGGTTTTCATTAAGCATGGGTATAACGGGTGACCAAGGTATCAAATTGTTACATTTATAAAAAATCAATCCTGTTAAGTTATGAACAGAACAATATTTATGACAGCTTGTGTTTTTGGCCTTTTGGCAGTAGTATTAGGCGCTTTTGGGGCGCATGGTTTGCAGAAATTGGTCGAGGCCAAGTCAGTCGCCAGTTTTGAGACGGGTGTCCGGTACCAGATGTACCATGCTTTTTTGTTATTTGTATTGGGGCTGTTGCCTAATATATCTCAACAGGTAAAACGCACGGTTTTCTATTTGGTGGTTGCCGGGGTGGTACTGTTCTCCTTTTCCATTTACCTCTTGGCCATTAATACATTGGTCGATTTCGATTTTAAAGTAGTTGCCTTTATAACGCCTATTGGTGGTGCCTTGCTTATTGCAGCTTGGGGAATTCTAGGATATCGCATCTACACCACAAAATAATCATCTAAATTGCGTACATCTGTAGATGATTAGCGGGAAATTAATAAGCGTATATGAACAAAACAAAAATACTGGGAGGCTTATTGGGGCCGATTGCCTTTTTCCTGATAAGCTTCTTTTTTCATCCAGAAGGACTTAGTCCGGCCGCTAACGCCGTTTTGGCCACTACCGCTTGGATAGCCATTTGGTGGATTACCGAGGCCATACCCATTGCAGTTACCGCCTTATTACCTTTAGTGTTGTTCCCCTTGTCTGGCGGTCTGGACTTGGCGGCTACTTCCGCTTCCTTTGGGCATAAATATATATTCCTTTATATGGGCGGTTTTATCATTGCCATTGCCATAGAGAAATGGAATCTGCACAAGCGTATAGCCTTGAATATCATTAATTTTATAGGCTCCGATGTTCGGAAAATCATATTGGGCTTTATGGTGGCGACTGCATTTTTATCCATGTGGATATCCAACACGGCCACGGCCGTTATGATGCTTCCCATAGGTATGGCCATCATAAAACAGTTGAAGGACAATCCGGATACCGTTGAGGACGAAAACCAGACTTTCGGCAAGGCCTTGATGCTGGCGATCGCCTATAGCGCCTCTATAGGAGGTGTAGCTACCTTGATCGGTACGCCGCCCAATTTGGTGCTGGCAGGTGTGGTTTTGGACACCTACGGCTATGAGATTACCTTTATGCAATGGTTCAGCTTTGGTCTTCCGATTGCTGTACTCCTTCTTTTTATCTGTTGGAAATACCTAACCCGTTATGCCTTTCAGTTTAAGCAATTGGAATTTCCGGGCGGAAAACAAGAAATTAAGAGGCAACTAAAGCAATTGGGTACCTTATCCTATGAAGAGAAAATGGTGGCCTTTGTGTTCGCCTTTACCGCATTTGCGTGGATTTCGCGCTCTTTCTTGTTGCAAGAACTACTACCTGCATTGGACGATACTATTATTGCCGTGTTCTTCGCCATTTTACTTTTTTTAATTCCGGCAAGGAGCAAAAGGGAACAACTTATCAATTGGGAAGAGGCCGTAAAAATGCCTTGGGGCATTATTCTGCTTTTTGGGGGAGGAATGGCCTTGGCCAAAGGATTTGAGGATAGTGGCCTTGCCGTATATATCGGTAGTCAAATGACGGCCCTTTCCGGTCTGCCTATTTTACTGTTGATCTTTGTCTTGGTGGCCGCCGTTAATTTTCTAACAGAAATCACTTCAAATCTGGCAACCACGGCCATGCTTTTACCCGTCTTGGCTCCTATGGCGCTGACTATAGATGTGCATCCTTTTGTGTTAATGGTCGCTGCTGCCGTGGCCGCTTCCTGTGCCTTTATGCTTCCTGTGGCCACACCACCAAATGCAGTTGTGTTTGGATCTGGCTACTTGCGCATTCCGGATATGGTACGAAAAGGGTTTTTTATGAATATAGCATCGATTTTAATTGTGAGTCTGTTTGTCTACTTTGCTCTGCCAGAATTATGGGGCCTTGTAATCGATACATTCCCGGAATACCTTAAAAAATGAAATTCCTACTGATACCCGATAAGTTCAAAGGTTCACTAACAAGCGAGGAGGTGGCCTTGGCCATACAACAGGGTATAGAAAAAGTGTTGCCAAGAGCTTCTTTTCATGTGATAAAAGCATCGGATGGGGGCGACGGATTTTTAGATGCCATTTCGCGGTATCGGCCCTGTATAGGAATTGAAACCATAGGGCAGGACCCTTTGGGAAGGCCAAGGGTGTGTTCCTATGTATATCATCATGAGGAAACGGCTGCCTACATAGAATTGGCAAATGCTTCCGGGATGCAGTTGCTTACCGCTAAGGAGCGGGATCCCATGCTCACCTCTACGTATGGCACGGGCTTACAAATAAAGGATGCCATTGAAAAAGGGGCAAGGACAATTTATGTGGGCCTGGGCGGTAGCGCCACCAATGACGGCGGAATTGGAATTGCACACGCGCTTGGATATATTTTCTTGAACGATAGGGGCGAAGTTTTGGAACCTATCGGAAAAAACTTAATCCATATTGATAAGATTGATACTTCAAAAGTTCCCGAGATACTCCATGGGATAAAGTTCTATGCCATTAACGATGTCACCAATCCCTTGTTTGGGACCAATGGCGCAGCCTTTGTCTATGCGAAACAAAAAGGGGCTTCTGCAAGTGCTATCTTTAAATTAGATGCCGGACTTAAAAGGCTGGATGAAGTGGTAACCTATCAATTAAGACAGGAGAACGCACTTATCTCTGGAGCGGGAGCAGCCGGGGGAGCTGCCTTTGGACTCAAAAGTTTCTTTAAAGCCGACTTTTTAAACGGTATAGATTTCATTCTTAAACTGTCTGGAGTGAAAACCATTTTGGCATCGGAAAAATTCGATTATATCATTACTGGTGAAGGCAAGATCGATGCACAGACCCTTCAAGGGAAATTGGTACAAGGTGTTTTAGGGCTAGGGCAAAAATTCGGGGTGCCCGTAATAGCCGTTTGCGGCGCATTGGAAATCGGCTTGAAAAATGCAAAAGAAATGGGTATGTATGACATTGTTCAAATACAGGACCAAAACAAAACCCTTTCCTATAATATGAAGCATGCAAACGAGCTTTTGGCAGCGGCCATGGAGAAATTTTGTAAAAGCATTTAATGATTTTAACGATGTCTTAGACTGTCATTTGGGTTTTTGAAATAGTATAAAATCACAAAAAAGAGGTTTAATTTTATGGATATCACAATGTAAACTAAGGTTTTTCGGTTTAAACTAAAACCGTTTTAGGAAAGTGGGCATTTATTTTCAGAAGATTTTGTAAACGAATACAGATAGTACAATTCAACCTATATATCTTCTATTAAACCCTAAAAATAAGTGGCTTGAGATATAATTTTAATAGCTTTGTACAAACAAAATGACAATTTATGACTGCATCCGACCAAAATACGAAAACGATTTCGTTGAAAGATTATGGTATTACGCATGAAAGCATCCAGTATCAATTAACTCCCCCGCAACTACAGGCGATAACCGCAAAACAGGATATGGGAGTAGAGACCGCCAACGGAACCTTGGCTGTTAATACAGGAGAATTTACCGGTAGATCCCCATTGGATCGCTTTATCGTAAAAGATAGCATCACAGAAGATAAGGTGTGGTGGGGTTCCATTAATATTCCTTTTAACGCGGATAAGTTCGATGCGCTGTACCACAAGGTAATCCACTATCTAAACGACAGAGAGCTCTATGTACGTGATTGTTATGCATGTGCAGATCCAGAATACAAACTCAATATCAGGGTCGTAACCGAGTATCCATGGTCCAATATGTTCGCCTATAATATGTTTTTAAGGCCAACGGAGAAGGAGTTGGAGAATTTTGCTCCTGATTGGACGGTCATAAATGCCCCTGGTTTTATGGCAGTTGCAGCAGAGGATGGTACCAGACAAGACAATTTCGCGATTCTTAATTTTTCTAAAAAGATTGCACTTATCGGTGGCACAGGGTATACAGGAGAAATTAAAAAAGGTATATTTTCGGCACTCAACTTTATTCTGCCGGTAGAAAATAACATCTTGCCTATGCATTGTTCTTCTAACGTAGGCAAGGAAGGCGATACAGCAGTATTTTTTGGATTGTCCGGTACTGGAAAAACTACCTTGTCCACAGACCCGAATAGGGAATTGATAGGGGATGATGAGCACGGATGGACAAATAAGAATACCGTTTTTAATTTTGAGGGGGGCTGTTATGCAAAGGTCATAAACCTTCTTGAAGACCAAGAACCAGAAATTTACGGAGCTATTAGGCCCGGAGCGATTTTGGAGAACGTTGTTCTGGATGACAACGGGAACGTGGATTTTGCCGATACCTCCATTACCCAAAACACAAGGGTAAGCTATCCTATTTACCATATAGACAATATACGGCAGCCTTCCATTGGGGAGAATGTTAAGAACATTTTCTTTTTAACGGCAGATGCCTTTGGGGTGCTTCCTCCAATTTCAAAACTAACTCCTAGTCAGGCAGCATATCACTTCATTTCTGGTTATACGGCAAAGGTTGCCGGTACGGAGGCTGGTGTTGTAGAACCTATGCCAAATTTTTCAGCATGTTTTGGTGCTCCTTTTATGCCATTGCATCCTGCAAAATATGCGGAGATGCTTAGTAAAAAAATGAAGGAGACGGGTGTAGCCGTATGGTTGGTAAACACAGGTTGGACAGGCGGGGCTTATGGCGTTGGCACAAGAATGAAGTTAAAATATACAAGGGCCATGATCAGTGCCGCCCTAAACGGGGATTTAGGCCTATATTGCTATGATAAATACCACATACACTCTGTATTCGGCGTGGCGCAGCCTAGGGAATGTCCCGGTGTGCCAATGAGCGTCCTAAGTCCTAGGACGACATGGAACGATGACCAAAAGTACTATACTACGGCCTTTAAGCTTGCGAATGCCTTTAGGGAAAATTTTAAGAAGTTTGAAAGCTATGCCAGTGAAGAAATAAGACGTGGTGGTCCGCAGCGATACGGGTTTTAGACAAGGATGCCTAACCAAAAGGACATCTTTGTAATTCTAGGAAGTATGAAGAAGTTTTTTATCCCCTAAGGCACAATTCCCAATGCAGCATAAAAAAAGCCCGACTAGAATGTCGGGCTTTTTAATGCTTATACTTGCGTAACTTTATTTGTTAACGCTGGTAATATATTTTTGCAATGCCATGGTCATTGAAGGTGTTTCGGCGGTGGGAGCTTTAATATCAATGCGCAATCCTGCCCTAGTGGCAGCATCTATGGTAGAATTTCCAAAAACGGCTATTCGGGTATCATTTTGTTTAAAATCCGGAAAATTTTGCAACAGGGATTCAATTCCAGAAGGGCTAAAGAAAACCAAGATGTCATAATACACATCCCTTAGATCTGATAGGTCGCTAATAACAGTTTTATAAAATATACCTCTTTTCCAAGAAATCCCAAGAGTGTCAAGTGTTTCGGGTACCTCAGGTTTTAAAACGTCGGAGGAGGGTAATAAAAAAGTTTCGTCCTTGTATTTTTTAATAAGGGGAGCTAGCTCAGAAAAGTGTCTTTTACCCACGTAAATCTTACGTTTTCTGTACACGACATATTTCTGTAAGTAATACGCTACGGCTTCCGATTGGCAGAAATATTTCATGGTGTCGGGCACCTTAAATCTCATTTCTTCGGAAATCCTGAAGAAATGGTCCACTGCATTCCTGCTGGTAAGAATAATGGCTGTAAAGTTCTTTGGGTCAATTTTTTGTTGCCGTACACTTTTGGCATCAACTCCTTCTACATGTATAAACGGTCTAAAATCTACCTTAATTTTTTCTTTGTCGATAAGTTTCGAATAGGGGGAATTTTCCATTTTTGGTTCCGGTTGGGATACCAAAATCGTTTTTACTTTCATATGGCGCACTATTTGAGAAAGCTTCCCATAATTACTAGGGGGGCAATTTCGAGTGTGCAAAGGTACAAAATAAAATAGAAAAAGTAGTTGGCGATTAAATTTTGATAATTTTTCAACACCAATACCCAACCTATGACATTGACACATACAAAAAGTATTATTGCCGTAAAAATCACAACTTTAGGTTCTGTATTTACATATGTGAGCACAACATTTGCCAAGAACAGTACGATGCCACCATAGTTTAGATAGGACATCTTTTTAAAGATAAGTTCAGTAAAGATTGCCTTAGAGCCAAAGATAAATCCATTCGTTAACTGTAAGATGATTTTGAATAGTGTGAAGATAAAAAGGGCTATTAATAAGGTTGGATAGGTGTAAGGCGAATAATTACTTTCCGAGAATATAAAATACCGGTAGACCAAAAACAGAAAAAGGGAGGTGTTTATTACCTGAAATACAGTAAACAATACATGGAACCTGTTTAGTAAACGCTCCTTTTTGTTGTACATAAAAATGTACTTGTTATTAAATGGCAATAGAACGAAATTTAGAAAGCGGGCATAATAAAGACTTTTGGCGATCAGGACAAAGAGCAGACTACCGAAGAGTACCAAAGTAATCCAGTCCGATGTTTCCGTAGTTCTTAAGATGGCGTTCATGGCTTATAATTGTTGGCTAAAACTAGTTGTTTTCCGACTAGAAGCGAAATTTTCAAGAATAGTTTTGCCATAAGGGTCGTTAGTTTTGCTACTTAATTTATATCATTGAACAGGGTTGAAGCTTTTATAGCTACCCAATATTCATGGCTAATTTAACTGTTTTTAAAAGCAAAAGAATATTGGAACATGTTGCAAATGCTCAGTTATAAATAGGTATAGGTTTTCCGTTGAGCCCAAAATACAGATTGTTTTCCGATAGTACTACTCTTAAATAGCCCGGCTCCTTGATTTTGGGTTCCGGCCGTATCATTTCAAAATACGTGGTGTCCCTTGCCCGTAATACCTTGGTGTTCTCTTTCTTTGGAGTACCTGTAAACGAAACTATTTCCTTTACTTTTTTATAGCTATCCATATAGGCCATCCCAAACTTTAGATGTTGCAAATCGATATCAAAATTATAGGGATTGTACACTTTTAAATTTAGCGGTTCTCCTACTGTTCCGTTTATCTGATTTTCATGAACAATCGGTTGGAGTTTTCTGTACGAATTAAAATTGTGGATATAATTGCCAACATAGTCACCTCCGCCCATTTTACTAAACTTAAATGCGCCGTCTTTACGATATCTTGTTATGTAAAGCACGTCCTTGTTTCGCACCAGTTCCTCCGATCCATCTATAGAATATTGGTTTTTGCGGTACATGACATTGTTCAGGGAAAAGGAGGTTTTTCCTGAATAAAATGAGTACATAGGTGCGTTTCTATAGGAGTTCTCGAAAACTACGGGAGCATCCTTAGCTTCTTCTTCTACTTTTTTTACCCATTCCTTATTACCGTGGGTTTCATAATAAATAGTGAACAATAAGGGCTGATACACAAGACCAACCCGAAGGTAAAGGACTATAACTATATTGGCAAGTCCCAATCCGTATATCCATTTTAAACTGGTTTTGTTTACCGTCATGTAGTTAAAAACAACTACGATTAAGGGAATACATATAACGATTATCCATTGTGTTTGCACCCTTCGGTTAAAACTGGATATGAAAAAGAAGAGGATTACTCCGTAAATCAAAAACAAGAGGGCCCTGCTAAAGCGGTCTTTGGGTTTTGTCTTGTATAGTGCATGATAAATAAACGGGAACGTAAGCCCAAAAATAGCGACCAAGTTCACAAAGAAGCCCAAGGTATATTTTTCAAAGCTGTATGCGCCATTGGGGCGCTCGGAGATGTGGTATTTGATAGATACAAAATCGTGTTCATACAGCCAATAGAAATGAGGACTGTAGCATAAAAGGGCAATGCCAACCGCATACCACGCGTATCTGTTTTTGACAAGTTGCATATTGGAAAATAAAACGAACACAATGACCAATGCAGCGTGGTACTTGCTGTACATTAAACAGGCCATAAGAATTCCTAGTACAACGGCCAGGCCAAGGCTTGGCTTTTCAATAAATTTTTTATAGGCCAATAAAAAACAGGAGGTAAAGAAAAGTAAGGGAGTATCGGGTAGGGTAAGGAAGCCATAGGCGTTTAACAGTGTCATGGAAAGTACCAGTACGAAAAAATGAGGTATATAACGATTCTTTTTCGTGTTGTCTATAAGCAACCACAAGACCAAAATATTGGCAACGGACAAAATACAGCTCATAAACCTAACCCCCAATTCCCCAGTAAAGAACCAACTGCTTATTTTTATGAGCAAGGCCACCATTGGCGGGTGGTCAAAATAGCCCCAGGCCATGTCTCGGCTATAATACCAGTAGTAAGCCTCGTCATAGATCAGTTCCGTAAAATAGGATTGCACAAGGTTCAGTACTAGAACGGCAGTCAAAAAATAATAGAACTGCTTGGGTATTTCCTTTAACATTGGCGATTTTAATGTGGCACAAAATTACAAAATCTTAACAGTTTCCAATTTTTAAAAAAATCATAAAGCTTAAGTAGGTATTTTTCTGCCATCATTAAAATAGTACTTTTGTGAAAATACAGCTTTTTTTATGGCCGACAGCATTGTAATTATTCCCACCTACAACGAGATTGAAAATATTGAGGCGATAATTAGGGCGGTTTTTGAGCTACCAAAAGATTTTCATGTGCTTATCGTGGACGATAATTCCCCAGACGGTACAGGAACCTGTGTTAAAACTTTGCAGGAGGAGTTTCCAGGCATCCTTTTTTTGGAAACGCGTACCGAAAAAGCGGGCTTGGGAACGGCTTATATCCATGGTTTTAAATGGGCCATTGCCAAGAAATATGATTACATTTTTGAAATGGATGCCGACTTTTCCCATAACCCTTCGGATCTAGTGCGTCTTCTTAAAGCCTGTGAGGGCGGTGCGGACGTAGCGGTGGGCTCTAGGTACAAAAAGGGAGTGAACGTTGTAGATTGGCCACTTTACAGGGTGTTACTTTCCTATGGCGCTTCGGTTTATGTAAAAATGATTACTGGCATGCGTGTTCATGATCCCACGGCCGGTTTTGTGTGTTATAAAAGAAAGGTCTTGGAGGATATCAACTTGGATTCGGTGCGTTTTGTAGGCTATGCTTTTCAAATAGAAATGAAATTTAGGGCGTATTTAAAAAATTATACTATAGAGGAGATATCCATTATTTTTAGGGATAGGGTAAGGGGCAAGTCCAAAATGAGTTCCTCTATCATAACCGAAGCGGTTTGGGGCGTGTTATCAATGAAACTAAAAAGTCTTTTTCAACGAAATAAGTTTTAACCATGGGCAAAATACTTTTAAAGAACGGAAAAGTTATCAATGAGGGCAGCATTCAGGAAGTAGATGTCCTATTGGACGGGGAGCTGATAGTTAAAATAGCACCCAACATATCAGATGCACACGCCCGCGTAATAGATGTTAATGGAAAGTATATTTTACCGGGTATCATAGACGATCAAGTCCATTTTCGGGAGCCTGGTTTAACCCATAAAGCAACTATTGCCACCGAGAGTAGGGCAGCGGTGGGCGGCGGAATAACCTCGTATATGGAGCAGCCCAATACAGTGCCGCAGGCAACCACCATAGAAAAGTTGGAAGACAAGTTTGCCACGGCAAGTAAGACCTCCTTTGCCAATTATTCCTTTCCTTTTGGAGGTACTAATGATAATCTGGAGGAGCTTAAGCGTTTGGATAAAAACTCCTGTTCCGGTATAAAGCTGTTTTTAGGGTCTTCTACCGGTAATATGTTGGTAGATAATGAACAGGTCATAGAAAAGATCTTCCGCAATACGGAGATGGTAATTTCCGCACATTGCGAGGATGAGACCACCATAAAACGCAATTTGGCGGAATTTACGGCCAAATATGGCGAGGATATTCCGATTGAATGCCATCCCCTGATCAGGAGCGGGGAAGCCTGTTATCTTTCTTCTTCAAGAGCCATAGCATTAGCGAAAAAAACGGGAGCTAGGCTGCACGTGTTCCATTTGTCTACGGCCAAGGAAATGGATTTGTTCCGCAACGATATTCCGTTGGCGGAGAAAAAAATCACTGCTGAGGTCTGTATCCATCACCTTTGGTTTTCCGATGAAGACTACCAGCAAAAAGGTGCCTTTATTAAATGGAACCCCGCAGTAAAGACGGCAAAGGATCGGGAAGCCCTTTGGGAGGCCCTTTTAGATGACAGGATAGATGTGGTTGCCACTGATCACGCGCCGCATACACTTGCCGAAAAGGATAACGTGTACACAAAAGCACCCAGCGGAGGCCCCTTGGTACAACATGCGTTGCCGGCCATGTTGGAAAAGCATTTGGAGGGAAAAATTACTTTGGAGAAAATAGTCCAGAAGATGTGTCACAACCCTGCGATTTTGTTTCAAGTAGAGAAAAGAGGCTATATAAAGGAGGGTTTTTATGCTGATTTGGCCGTTGTGAACCTTAATAGTCCGTGGAAAGTGACCAAAGAAAATATTGCCTACAAATGCGGGTGGTCCCCTTTTGATGGCGAAGTTTTTAAAGCCACGGTTACCCATACCTTCGTTAACGGACATTTAGCCTATAAAAACGGGGTGTTTTCCAATGAAAGACACGCTAAAAGACTTACGTTTAATAGACCATGAAAAAATTCATAATCGTTCTAATAGTGTTTTTTGGGGTACTTTCCTGTGCAGAAAAGCTAGTCGCAAAACCCGACAACCTTATTCCTAAGGCGCAAATGATAGCTATCTTAAAGGATATGGCCATTATGAATGCTGCAAGAAGTACAGATATATTGGTATTAAAGGAAAATGGTATAGAGCCTACTGCATATATTTTTGAGAAATATGCCATTGATTCGGCAGCCTTTGTAGATAGTGATAGGTACTATGCCTCCCTTCCTTTAGATTATGTGAGTATGTATGAAGAAGTAGAAGTGTTGTTAACCGACCAGGAAAAGGAGTTGGAAGCACTAAAAGTGAAAAACGACAGCATAATAGCAAGGGAACGGGAGCTACTTCGAAAAAGCAGGGACAGCCTAAAAGTATCGACAAAAATAATTACGCCTCCCCAATAAATTGTTTGGCGCTAAACTGGATACTCTCCTCCATGGCTTCAAACTCAAAATTCAATATTTTTTTTATTTTATCACTATTGTAGACCTCTCTATTTTGAAGGGAATACAGGGTGTTTTTGGTAAGTTGTCGTTCACTTCCTGTAAACACATTCGCCAAGAAATCCAAGTATCTTCCTATTTTTAATTGCAAAATACTTAGTGCTTTGGTTGGTGGTTTTTTGTTGATGGCGGTTGCAATTTTGTTCAGGATTTCCTTGAAACTTAGATTTTCGGAAACCACTATAAAACGCTCCCCGGCGACATCGGATTGCATTAAGGATACCATGACTTTAACAACATCGGAAACAGCGACAAAACCACTTCCGCCAGGCGGATAATATCCTTGCTGTTTATTAGCCGTCTTAAAAAATTTACCACTACCGGTTTCCCAAAAACCTGGGCCTATGATTACGCCGGGGTTCACGATAACTACCTTCAAATTTTCTTGTGCACCACGCCATACTTCCATTTCAGCGGCATGTTTGGTTCGCGCATAGACGTTTACCTGCTGTTCTGTCCATTCATTTTCCTCGGTAGCTTCATCGCCTGCCAGGCTTCGGCCTATAGTGCCAATGGTGCTTACATAGCAGAGTTTTTTGATGTTGTATGCAAGACATAGGTTTACGATGTTGGCGGTTCCTTCAACATTTGTTTTTTGTAAGGCATCAAAATCGTTGGGATCAAAAGAAATAAATGCGGCTGCGTGGTAAACACGTTTAATATCCGTGAAGGCAATTTCTAGAGCGGGAATATCAAGAATATCGGCATTTACCCAATTAATTTTATTGAATATCGCTTCCGGGTCTTTGTTGTAATAGGAAAACACCTTTCTTACTTCTTTCAGCTTCTTGGGAGTCCTATAAATGGCCCTTACCTTGGTGCCGGACAAGACCAACTGTACTAAAAGATGCGAACCTACCAATCCTGTGCCTCCGGTAACTAAAACCATATATCAAAGTTAGGTAATACCTTGGATTAATTCGGTATAATTTCAGATGTATGGTCTTCAGATTAATCTCTTAAGGTTCAATTTACGGGCGACCATAAAGGTTCCTGGCCGCTTAAAGTATTCTTTCTATATCTTGGAATCTGCCAGGCGCCCTGGTTTGGGTTTTTACTTTTTTTTTGGAATTTGACACCTCGTATGCTTGCAACGCGGTATTCATTTTTATCTTTGCGAAAATAGTTAAGCATAAAACGTAATGATTTCAAATTTTGTAAAAGAACTGGAATGGAGAGGAATGTTGCATGATGCCATGCCCGGCACCGAGGAACATTTGTTGGAAGAAATGCAGGCGGCCTACGTGGGTATAGATCCCACGGCAGATTCTTTACATATTGGCCATTTGGTGGGCGTTATGATGTTGCGCCATTTTCAATTGGCAGGTCACAAACCTTACGCGCTAATTGGGGGTGCCACGGGTATGATCGGAGATCCGTCCGGAAAATCTACGGAAAGGAATTTGTTGGATGAAAAGACCCTAAGGCATAACCAAGAGGCTTTAAAAGAACAATTGTCCCGTTTTTTGGATTTTGAGAGCGATGCGGAAAATGCCGCTGTGCTGGTCAATAATTACGATTGGATGAAGGATTTTTCCTTTTTGGATTTCATACGTGATGTAGGAAAGCACATTACCGTAAATTACATGATGTCCAAGGATTCTGTTAAAAAGCGACTTTCTGCCGAGGCGAAGGAAGGAATGTCCTTTACCGAGTTTACCTACCAGTTGGTGCAGGGTTACGATTTTTTACATTTGTACAAACACCATAATTGCACCTTGCAAATGGGCGGTAGCGATCAATGGGGTAACATTACTACGGGTACGGAACTGATCAGGAGAATTGGTGGAGGAAAAGGTTTTGCCCTTACATGTCCGCTAATTACCAAGGCAGATGGCACTAAGTTCGGTAAGACCGAAGGTGGTAACATATGGCTAGACGCCAATAGAACGTCCCCGTACCGATTTTATCAATACTGGTTGAATACCTCTGACGAGGATGCCGAGAAGTATATTAAAATTTTTACGTTTATCGATAAGGAGGAAATAGAAGGACTCGTTGCGCAACATGCTGAAGCTCCCCACACAAGGTTGCTACAAAAACGCTTGGCAGCCGAAATTACGGTAATGGTGCATTCGCAGACAGATTTGGATAATGCGGTAAAGGCAAGCGAGATTTTGTTCGGTAATTCTACTTCGGCCGATTTAAAAGAATTGAACGAAAAGACATTTTTGGACATATTTGAGGGAGTTCCGCAAGCGGAAATTACAGCAGGTCAACTGGAGGGTGGCATGGATATGATCGCCGCCCTAGCTGCACAAACCGGTTTCCTAGGTTCTAACGGGGAAGCCCGTAGGGAGTTGAAACAGAATTCCATTTCCGTGAACAAGGAAAAAGTGAAGGAGGACTATATGATTACCTATGACGACCTCATTAACGGAAAATTTGTGCTGTTGCAGCGTGGCAAGAAAAATTATTATGTATTGGTAGTAAATTAAATGCTATTAGGTGGGAAGGAAAAAATTAGGGTATTGTCATGAATTTTTTGATAGATGTAACGCAACCCTTTTCACTGTTTTACATCTTAAAGCAAATAGCATATTAAATAAGCCTATTACAAAAAACAAAAAACGTGAAAATTCATAAAATACTCATATTGACATTTTCCGTTATAGGTACGTTTGGTTGTACAAAAGATGAATCCGAAGATGTTTTTTCTCAACTTGATGACTATAGATTATTGAAAGTTTTGAATTACAACAACTCAAGCGACTCGGAACTAAGCACATTTATGGACTTAAAATATGCTGAGGATGGAAATCTTCAAAGAGAATCGCTATATGATTATCCCAAAACACTTTTCACCTTCAGAGAATTTGATTATGAGATCAACTTATTGGTTGAGAAAAGAATTTTTGATGGGCAAGTCGGTAATCTTCGTTTAGGTTCTTACATTAAATACGAGTATAGTCAAGGCAACTTGGTTGAAGAAGCATTGTACTCCGCTGATGGTACCTTAACGCGTACCGATTACTATGAATATGAAGGGGATAACCTTGTGAATACATTCAAGTTGGATGACGAGTTCGGAATACACCATCAATCTAAATACACATACAACAGTTTAAATCTGTTGATTCGTGAGGAAAGATTTATGTATGACCAAGAACTGGAAGGTTATACAATATATGACCATGACGATAATTTGCGATTAATTAAAACGGCGATTTTTAATTTTGACGAAACAATACTCCAAACAAGTGAACATAAATATACTGGGAACAGCACACTTCCATCAGAAGAATTTTATTACGATGCTGCAGGAGAATTGACCCAACATTTCAAACTTATTTATGATGACTTCAAAAATTTGACAGAAACAAAGGTTATCACTAGTCAAGGAACAAATACATTATTCAAGAAAAAATTCAATGGTGAATTATTAATAGAACATATTCGCTATGCACCAACTTGGGGTTACACAGAGTGGACCGTTACACGATATGAATATGAGAAAATCAAATAAAAGCTAGGGCATAGGAATATTTAAAATAACTGCCAAAACACTCGGATATAAAATGGTTGTATGGCCCAGTTCCACTTTTTTCTAACGAGATAGGAATGAAGTCCAAAACCGGCTAATCCTCTTTTAGTAAACGGTATCAAATACAAAATAATGAAAGTTTTTATCTCTCGTCACTTATACATGTAACGCAAGTGGCAATAGAGTAAATTTGAGTCCACTCCGAAAAGGTGCTTTAGTTTAAAATCGGCTAAAATCTATTTTTTGAATTTTTTAAGGTATGATTTCCAATTATTTAAAAAATGTTCTAATGCGAAATTATTAACTTTTAAACTATTTCTCTTTTTTACTTGAGTTTTTGGATTTTTACTTGAGTTTTCGGAACAAACCCAACCTTTAATGATGGCATTTCTTTTGAGTTTAATGTTGACGGCTCAAAATTGGAATTACCTTACGTTGATGACCCCGTTGTTGAATATAATGAGTTGATTTTCGTACTTTTTAAAAAGTAAAAATCGATATTGCAAAAATATTTTTTAAAATTTTACGCAACCATTCCGGTTTTTTTCTATCTTAAAGGTGTAATCGTTTTGTATTTGTAATGAAAAAGGTATACTTCTTAATGGTAACTGTGCTTCTGCTGGGCTCTTGTTCCCAGCCGGATAGCTCTCAGTTAGACGATACGGAATTACAATTTGAAGACCAAGAATGGGAATTGGTACGGATAACAGGAAGCATCCCTAATTCTGAAACTAAGGGAGATGCCATGGAATGGCAGGAGTATTATGTCTTTGGGCTGGATGGCACCTTTAAAAAAATACGACGAAGGGACGGCGTTGTTACAGAAGCAATAGGAACTTTTGAAGTGGCCGAGTACATTAACGACGAAGCCGATTATTTAGAGCTAACCTACCAAAGTGGCGAAGAATTGATCGGCACCTGCTACGGCGATCAAAAGGAAGTGCTTATCTACAGGTCTAATACCGAAATATCCAATACGTGGTCAGCTTGTGATGGACCGGGATTGGATTATAGGTTGGTGGAAGACTAAAGCCCCTATAAGATTACAGAAACCTATTTTGATTATATCGATTTTTTTATTGAAAAGTCTACAAGATCAATTCCAAAGGTTTTGTTGAAGGTGTTTTTAACGCGTGTTGATTTTATGAAATAAGGTATCCAGATAGCCGCTGATATCATGGCCTGCACAATATCCCTTATGGCAGTTGGGTCTGGAACTCCATATTTGTTCAGGACAAGGCTTGATAGTGTCAAGATGCCCAATTTCACCCCATAAAAATAGATGATTAGTTTGGGAAAGCTCGTTCGCTTCTGAAGAAATAGAACTATCAGTAGTATAGAAAAAATCAGAAATGCGATCGTTGAAAACAGTTCAAAGCCCATAAAAACATTCAACTCCTTATGGTTTTCGTAACTACCCAGTTCAAATCCCTGCCAAATGGTTTCTTCAAAATATCCTGTAGTAAATAGTTGGTACAACAAAAGAAAAGGTGTTAGGAACAATCCTATTACCGGCAGAATGAGCCAGCCACCTAAAACCATTGGTTGCTGCGTGCCTTCGTATATTGGGTTGTAATCTTTATACAGTTTTAAAGCTACGAATACACAAAGTGACAAACTAATAAGAGCTATTAAAACAGAGAGCCAACTGATGGAACTCCCGATTTCTGTTGTATTGGTTTACATCAATTGGTATCCTAGTGTATTTCTAAGGTCATTTTGTTTTGTTAAAAATAGGGGTATCCTTTCCTTCGATATATTTTTTCTTAAGAGCATAGGCACGGGATATCGTAACTAAAATACCTAAAGATTTGACGTCTCTCCTATATGAAAAACTTTCGTCATCAACAGCGGTGTCTTCGTTTTGTATGAACCAAGGTTCCGGCAAACTTATTCTTGTTACTTGTTCAAAAGTAAAAGGTTCCCCAAGATAGTAGGGCATTTCCCTTTTGGCCGATTTAGCGTAATTTACTAAACTTTCCAGCACTAGGGAATAGGTTTCCAGATAGCTGCCCTCGCCGTTATCGGAATTGGACCAAGGGGTTTCAATGGTGTAGGACTCATGGGTGGTAAAAATGTTTTCCCAAGGCCTTGCATCGTCAACAAAACTGACATCTTCGTTTAGCGAAATACTAGGATACAGCACACTATAAAAGTTCAAATATTCCTTATGGATATTTTCCTTGGTACTATTATTAAAATAGGCGCGCATATAATCTGCTTTACTGCCCCTATATTCAGATATTACGGTAAAAATGGCACTTCCGTCTAAAGAATCCATGGCAATATCCTCTGTTATGAACAAGGATTGCTGTTGTTCCTTTTTTATAGGTGTTAGCCCGTTAGCACCTTCTTTCAACAAAAGCCCGAACTTATAGTCGGGCGTATTTATTCTTGCCAGGTCCCCCCCCTGATTTGAAATTGTCGGGTCTATAAAATAGTCCCTGTTGTTATGTTTTAAATAAACGAAGCAATGATCAAAAACATAGTGACTAGGAAGAAATTCGTCCATATTTTTGTTGTTCACGCTGTTTACGAGTACGGGATACGACTCCACTCCTAGCTGTTGCAATAGGGTTGCCAAGAGGAGCGACTTGTCCTTACAATCGCCATACCTGCGGTCCAGAACGGTTTTGGGACTGTTGGGTTTATATGCGGCTATGCCCGATTCAAAACCTAGATAACGGACTTCATCTTGCACAAACCTTGTAAGTTAAAGCATCATCTCCTCTTTGGAGTCCTGCTCCGGCTTCAGGGTAACGGGAGGATTAAGGTCGCTCTCGCCAATTTCATATAAAGGTTGAATAAGGTTTACTACCTTTTCCCAGTCGGTAAAGGTGCTTACCGAAACCAGTTTTTGAATGTTGTACCAAATCGGCACATTGGTATAGTAAACTACATATTCAGAACCGTCGTTTTCCCAACTATATTCCGTGCCGTATCCTGTTTCTAGGTATATATTGGCTTTCCGTAATAAGGTTGTCCTGGGAGTCCTGTAAAAGATACTGGAAACCACCCTGTGCCAAATGATCTTTGTCATCGTTAAAGTCTTTGGTAATTATCCAATCTGGGAGCCTGTTTCTTTGTGCTTTTTGGGAGTAAATGTATGCTATACTAAAAAGAGCTAATAAGAGCGTTTGGAAAATTCGCATAAAGTTGTAGGGTCGGTTTTATGTTCTTAAAAGACAATAATTACCAAACGATTTCAACACTTTATTAGTATAAATGTGATGTTTGAAATATTAAAGCACCATCAAATTACAACCTCGAATATCGGAATGGTCAAACCTTCCTAAAATTTCAAAACTATCGTCATCGTATTTTTTGCCCAGATCCTGCGTGGCAATAAAGGCGCAGGAGTTTCTGTTCGCGAGATCTATGACATTGATTCCGCCAGATTTTCCATTGGTTTGGTAGGAAAAGGGGTCTTCGGTATCCCGCACCAAAACCTTCATCCATGGGGGACAATTAAATAGGCCATTTCCTTTGGAGTAGGCTTGGGAAAGCAGTTCCGTCATCCCGTATTCGGAATGTATATTTTCTACACCAAAGCCTTTTTTGAGTAACTCATGCAGTTCCTCTCGGATGAGTTCTTTTCGGCGGCCTTTCATACCTCCCGTTTCCATGACTATGGTGTTTTTTAGCTCCAGTTGATGTTGTTCGCAAAAATCCAGAAGTGCAAAAGAAACCCCGATCAGGAGCGTTTTTATTTCGGTTGCTTCCAGCGCTTCCAAATGGCTTTTCAATCGTTCAAAATCATGCAGAAAAAAGCCGCTTTTTGGGTTACCGGATTTTTCTATCAGGTCGTTCACCATGTAAATCAGCGAAGATCCTTCCCGCTCCAAATAGGAGGGAAGTAGGGCAAGGATACAAAAGGTAGATGTATCACCATAAAACTGTTTGAACGCCGTCAGATAACTTTTCTCGTACAGACTTACATCCGTAACCATGTGTTTGCTGGTTATGCTTCCTGTAGTGCCACTACTGGTAAAGGTAACCGCAGGAGCATCTGTAGTGCTTAACAATTGTTTGTCCTTGAAAAAATGAATGGGGAGAAAGGGTATTTGTTTTAAGGTATGAACTTCCTCAGGTCGCACGTGGAGGTACTCACAAAATTCTTGGTATACCTTGTTATGGGTGTATTGAAAACGAAAAGTATCCAAGACGGCTACCAAGAATTCTGCTTCGGTACTTATATGAAACAGCGTTTCGGTTTGTAATTCGTTTCCCATAGCCGCAAAGGTAGGGAACGCCTATAAATATGGTTATGGGAATACTTATATTTAGTTTGGAAAAATGAACCAATAAATTGGCTCTACTTGAAGCTCCTCCCTTTGGACACTTGCTTCCGACGAACGAGGTATGAGTGAGAGGAAGGCACAGTTGTCCGCCTACGGCGGACGGAGGATTTCACTGCGTACTGCTTTGCCGTACCACTTCTGTTTATTGTTCACTTTTTCAGAGCGTGCCCATAGAGCACCAAAAACTCATTCAATATTGAACTTTTCCATATAGATAGACCCCAAGATCTTGGGCATTTCATAGCTTTGCACACATATAAAGCAAACTGTGGGAAGCAAGAACAAACTCAAACGATTTAAGGAAAACGAGACCTTTAAAAACGTACTGCAGCCCACAAGGGAAGAAGTAGAAAAAGGCTTTGCCCAACGGGGTTTATGGGGCATGCATTTTGGGAACGAAAATCCTATTGTTCTAGAACTGGGCTGCGGCAAGGGCGAATATACGGTGGGACTTGCAAAACTGTTTCCAGAGAAAAATTTTATCGGAATCGACATCAAGGGGGCACGTTTATGGCTTGGTGCCAAGACGGCTTTGGAAGAAGGCTTGGACAATGTCGCTTTTTTGAGAAGTCAGATCGAATTGGTGGACCAGCTCTTCGCCGAGTATGAAGTTTCCGAAATTTGGATCACCTTTCCAGACCCTCAGATCAAATACAAGCGTACCAAACACCGTATGACGAATCAAGGTTTTTTGGATGGATATAAAAAGATATTGAAACCCCGAGCTTTAATGCATTTGAAGACAGACAGCGAATTTATGCATGGCTACACCTTGGGCTTGTTGCACGGACTGGGCCACGAGGTTATCTATGCCAACCATGATATCTATAAAAATGAGGGGAGCCCTAAAGAGGTGTTGAAACTACAGACATTCTATGAAAATCACTATCTTGAAAAGGGAAAACCCATTACCTATATCCAATTTCGGATAAACTGATGCCATGCAACACCTGTTGATCCTCTTTTTCGCCACGTTCTCGGCCGCTTTTATGGCTACTGTTCCTCCCGGGCTGTTGAACGTAAACGCCGCCAAGACGAGTGTGGAAAAGAACAAGCTCAACGGGATTATCTTTAGTTTGGGTGTTTCTACCATGATTATGCTACAGGCCACAATAGCGGTCTTTATTTCCAAGTTTTTACATAAAAATCCCCATGTTGTAGCCGTACTGCTAAAAATCGCCATCGTGGTTTTTGCAGCGCTAGCCGTTTATTTTTTTGTGGCCGCCAGAAGCAACCTGAAAAAGAAAATTAAAGAGATAAGAATCAGCAAGCGCAGCAGCTATTTCAAGGGGATGCTCTTGGCTGCCGTCAACTTGTTGACCATTCCCTATTACAGCGGATTGAACATTATGTGGAATGCCTCGGGATGGATAAAATTTCAGGTGTGGGACATTGTTACCTTTGTCTTGGCTGCGGGAACTGGCACGTTTTCGGTGCTTTACCTCTATGTGTTCTATTTTGACAAATTGGAGCATAAGACCCAAAAATTTGGGAAGAACGCCAATTATATTTTGGGGTTTTTAATGCTGCTCTTGCTCATCATAACCATTATCAGGGTTTATAATACATAATATGGCAGACAACGACAATTTTTTTTCAAGGGTGTACGACGTTGTCAAACAGATTCCCTATGGCCGAGTGACGTCTTATGGTGCCGTTGCCAAATATCTGGGAGCTGCCCGAAGCGCGAGGATGGTAGGTTGGGCCATGAACGCCTCGCACAGCATAGAAGATGTACCGGCACACAGAGTCGTAAACCGAAAGGGACTCTTAACCGGAAAGCATCATTTTGATGGTACAAATCTCATGCAGCAATTATTGGAAAGCGAAGACATCAAAGTAATCGACAATCAAATTCAAAATTTAGAGACCCACTTTTGGGACCCGTGGAAAGAATTGGGAGTTCAGGAGGAGGAGTTTTAAGTCTGATTTTGCTCTGCGCTTATCGCCTGCGCCTTGCCCAAAAAAGAGTACAGCGTAAAGCGATCGGCGTTTGGCGTAAGGCGCATAGCGATTTAAGCAAAGCCACTAAATGTTTTATTCTCCAACGGTTTTACTATAAACCTAAGATTCGCCTTGCGCTTATAGTCCTTCGCCCCGCGCAAAAAAGCCTAAAGCTTATAGCGTAAAGCGTAAAGGCTTTTTTCCAGTTCCAATCAATTTACGTGGCTAATTAGGGTTTACTGAAAAAGTATAATCAAGCAACTTTAAATTTCATTTTTTTTAGATAAAACTGACTGGCAAAAAAGCCAAAATTCATTTTTGACCTATAACGAACTATGAACGCTA
>Ga0075108_10000125_pt1 | contig 45411 bp, 43 predicted proteins | sample AntAceMetag02UK1_FD_69797 | JGI IMG/M metagenome (GOLD analysis project Ga0075108, IMG submission 69797) | Saline lake microbial communities from Ace Lake, Antarctica - Antarctic Ace Lake Metagenome 02UK1 | ecosystem: Environmental > Aquatic > Non-marine Saline and Alkaline > Saline | place...
GATTCCGGTCACGGATTGGGTTGGGAATTAGGGGCTGGCCTCAATTTTGATTTGGGAAGCAAATGGAATCTACGACCGCAAGTGGGTTATCGTGCACTTTCAAGGGATATTGAAATTGGTTCAATAAGTACAGATGTAGATTTGAATTATATCACAATTGGCATTGGGATCGCCAAAATATTCTAAAAAACAGGCAACATGAAAATCGTATTTTTACTGGTTGTGTTGATTCACGGACTCATCCATCTCATTGGTTTTGTAAAAGCTTTCGGATTATCGGAAATCGGGCAATTGTCCAGCCCTATCTCAAAACCTTTGGGATGGGTCTGGCTGTTGACCGCCTTGTTGTTTGTGGCCACTTTTCTACTCCTACTATTAAAAAAAGAAGCTTGGCCCATTCTTGCGATCATGGCCGTCATCGTATCGCAAATCCTGATTTTTATGGTTTGGTCAGATGCCAAGTACGGCACTATAGCCAATGTGATTATTTTGGTGGCCGCAGTCATCGGATGGGCATCCATCAATTTTGAAAATTCTTATGAAAAGGATGTACGGGCAGCCATGAAGGCTATGGCCATAAGCGATGAATTCGTTACCGAAAAGGACTTGGAACCACTGCCCGGACCTGTCCAAAACTATTTGCGGTATGTCGGTGTAGTTGGCAAACCCAAAATATACAATGTCAAAATTGAATTTGAGGGGGAAATGAGGGAAAAGGGAAAGGATTGGTTCAAATTCAACTCTGAGCAATATAATTTTTTTGACGACCCGACCCGTTTATTCTTTATGAAGGCCAAAGTAAAAGGACTGTCTACGAATGGCTATCATAAGTATACTAAAGAAGGGGCAAAAATGCGGATTAAATTGCTATCACTATTCCCCGTGGTAGATATCGACTCGCCCGAAATGTTTCCGACTGAAACGGTAACCTATTTTAATGATCTGTGCCTCATTGCTCCAGCCGCCCTCATTGATGACCGCATTACCTGGGAAACCTTGGACGATGTATCCGCCAAAGCAACCTTTACTGCCAACAACACAAGTGTTTCGGCCATTTTATATTTTAACGATAAAGGGCAGTTGGTCAATTTTGTTTCCAACGACCGCTACTCGTTAGATGAAATGAAAGCCTTCCCCTTTTCGACTCCGGCCAGCAGTTACGAAAATATAAATGGATACCGTCTTCCCACCTATGGCGAGGCAATTTGGCATTATCCGGATGGGGAGTTCGTATACGGAAAGTTCAATGTAAAGTATATTGAATATAATGTTTCCAAGCCAAAATTCAATGAAAATAAAAACGAATAAAACGTGGCATCAAGCGAACAAAATGCTTAAAAATCCCACCTTAGAACAGCGTGTTGATTGGCATTTAGAACATTCATAAAATTGTAGTTGTAGGCCTATTCCTGAAAAACTAAAATTGGAAATGGATAAAAGAAAAATGCCCTGAAATCATCATGTGATGAAGAATAAAGAATTCTTTGTGATAAAGAGCATCCATAGCTTGATATGGCTGTTCTTCAACGTGGTCATCTTCTACCTCCTGTATGCCGTAATCGCCAATAAAATTAACAAATGGGTATGGATTTGCATCGGATTGGTTGTTGCCGAGGGGGTTGTATTGTTAGCCTTCAAGTGGTTTTGTCCGCTTACGGTAATCGCACGGCAATATTCAGATTCCACAAAAAATAACTTTGATATTTTTCTATCGAATTGGTTGGCGAAACACAATAAATTGATATACGCGAGCATTTTTGGTCTGGCCGTTTTAATACTAATCTATCGGCTTATTTCTTCATAACAGGGAGTTGATTGAAAAACAACAAAAGATGGAACGACCCTTTTCTCTAAAACTATTTTTGTTCATTATAATTATATTCTCTTGGCCCTTTCAAATCGCCTATTTTTTTCTTGGTAAAGACTATCGGCCTATTCTTTTGGGATCGATGGTCATGGTTGCAGTGGCTAGCTATATCTGCGGAAGGTTCGTGTTTAAGGATGGCTTTAAGAATGCCGGTTGGCACTGGGGAAGACTAAAACACTATTTGTGGGCATTAGGTTTGGCTCTTTTTCTGTTGCTTTTTCCAAGTGCATTAGAACAATTGGTTGGATGGTATTCTCCGGCAAGTAAAGCAAACCTTGGGACTATGCTACCTACTTTCTCCATCAGTTTTTTGATTGCTATTGTTCCGGCTTTTAGTGAAGAGTTTGGCTGGCGGGGCTATTTGCTGCCTAGATTGCTAAATAGGTACAAATATCGAAAAGCTTTATTACTACATGGTCTAGTCACTTGGATCTGGCTTTTGCCCTTTATATTGGTTATGGCTTTTGACGCGGGGGAAAATCCATGGGTATCTGTGCCCATAGTACTGGCGGTAAGTCTTATTCCTACCATATTACATGCCATCGTCTTTGCCTACATCTGGTCGCGCACGCCAAGCTTGGCCGTTTCTACTTTTTACCATGTTTCGTTTGATGAAGTCCGGGATACTTTGGAAGGTACTATTGGCTTGGGATTTTTGGTCAAAACACGTAGATGCTGGTGTTGACTTTCTTGGGGTTATGGCCTTTGAGAAAAGTGCCATGGCAAAATCTCCATGATACTTCGGCAATGATGGATGCACTTTTTAAAATTAAAATTTGAGGTTTGGATCTAAAATACTTGTCAGTCTGCTTAAAAAATTCCAGGGATGATCTTAATCATTTTGAATCTTCCTTTTGGACCTTACATTTATTATTAAAATTTTAGAGCACCATTAAGTTGTGGAACTTGTATAAGTTCCGAGGATGCTTTAAGAAACAAGTGAAAAATCGAATAGCAACAGAAAAATTGAGTATTCTGAAAATAGCTCTTATTGTGTTATTCTTGTTTTTTGTGTTCTGGTACAAACAGGGTAATAGGATTGAAACAACAGAAAGCCGAGCGCCTGAGTTTTCTGATTTGGGAGGAACGCTCTTGAAAGCCAAACAGGATAGTCCGTTCAAGGATTTGGTTATCGCAAAAGTTTTAGACCATTATAAGTCGATTCCTGTCCCCGTTCAGGTTATAGATGTGGTGGACTTGAAAACTATGGATTTTTCTAATTTTGATGCAATCCTTTTAGTATATAGATGGGAAGCTAGAAATCCTCCCGAAGTTGTAGCATCTTTTATACATTAAAACTTAGAACTGAAAAATAAAATGGTGGTATTGACGACCTCTTGGAACGGCATCGAAAAAATGGAGAATATAGATGCCATTACCGGGGCTTCCATTGTAGCGGATGAAACGATTTTTAGCGATAAGCTCATTAAAAAAATATACCGCTTGTTAAAGCTTAAAAATTAAGAATACCAAAGCAATGTAAAAAAGCCTGATGTATATCATTCGTAATAAAATACCAGTACCATATCTTTAATACAATACATACAACAATGAAAACTTTTTTGAGTATTATTATATTTGTTCACGGAGCTATCCATTTTATGGGATTTGCAAAAGCCTATGATTTGTTTGATATGGCACAGTTTACCAAAGAAATCTCAAAACATTTGGGTATGTCTTGGTTATTGACCGGATCACTTTTTTTAGTATCCGCCATTTTTCTTCTGTTCAAAAAAGAAACTTGGCCGATCATTACAATACTAGCGGTAGTTTTATCACAGTTTTTGATTTTAAGTGCTTGGGGCGATGCGAAATACGGCACCATTGCCAATGTGATTATTTTGGTGGCCGCAATTGTCGGATGGGCATCCATCAATTTTGAAAATACGTATGAAAAGGATGTAAAGTTGGACATGGACACTTCAAAAGGTCAGACGGAAATCCTAATCGAAAAAGACTTGCATCATCTTCCTTCTTTGGTTCAGAATTATTTGAGATATGTTGGAGTAGTAGGGAAACCAAAGGTGCAAAACGTAAAAATCGTTTTTGAGGGCGAAATGCGGGATAGGGGTAAGGACTGGTTCAAGTTCACTTCAGAACAATACAACTTTTTTGAAGACCCCGCCCGATTGTTCTTTATGAAGGCCAATGTAATGGGTCTGCCCACCCGTGCATATCATTGCTATAAAAACTACGGGGCTAGTATGCTGGTAAAATTGCTATCGTTATTTCCGGTAGTGGATATAGACAAGCCTGAACTGTTCCAGACCGAAACGGTTACCTTTTTTAATGATTTATGCCTCTTTGCACCGGCTGCACTTGTCGATGACCGAATTAGTTGGGAAATAATAGACGAGCGTTCCGTTAAAGCGACTTTCACGAATAAAGAAACCGGTATTTCTGCTACGCTACATTTTAATAAAAACGGACAGTTGGTCAATTTTGTTTCCGAAGACCGAATTTCCGTTGATGAAATGAAGACCTATCCATTTTCTACGCCAGCAAGCAAATATCAAAACCTTAACGGCTATAACCTGCCGACATATGGGGAGGCCGTTTGGCATTATCCGGATGGGGAGTTTGTATATGGAAGGTTCAATGTAAAGCATATTGATTATAATGTTTCCAATCCATAATTCTTAGATTCAATTAAAATGAAAACTAATAAAACGTGGCATCAAGCGAATAAAATGCCTAAAAACCCCACTTTAGAACAACGTATTGAATGGTATTTGGAGCATTCAAAAAATTGTACCTGTAGGCCTTTTCCTGAAAAACTAAAATTGGAAATAGATAAGAAAAAAATGCCCCGTGCAAAGCAAAAGATCATAACTTGAGATAAAATATAGCGGATTTAATCCCCATAGCATTGCAGGGGCAAGACCAAGGCCAACACGGCATAGTTCGTCGGTAGATTAGATCAAACCGCGGCTTTGGTTTACATGATTTAATCCTTTAATGTTGTGCAATGTGATGTTTTTTTTAAGATAAATGTTTGACCATAACAAATCACGTTAAATATGGGTGTAAATGTTCGATTCCCTTACCGGTTTTTTTTAATTACATTTATTTGGTCTTGGGTGCTTTGGACTCCTCTTGTCCTTGGTAGTTTCAAAATCATTTTTGTTTCGGATAAGCTTTTGTCTTTTTTAACAATGCCAATAATAATACTTGGAGCCTTTGGACCACTAGTAGGTGCTCTTATTGCCTTACGGGAAGACGAGGGTGTCAAAGGTTCCTCAGTAAAATATCTACGAAGTTTTCTTGATCTTCGTTTAGGTTGGAAAGGCTATATTATTCCATTGTTAATTTTAGGCGGTAGTACATTTATCGCCTGGTTTCTCCCGGAATTATTTGGCGAAAAACGACTGCCAATGTTATTGCCTTCTATCTGGTTTTTTGTTCCGTATATAGTATTCATGATATTTCTGGGTGGAGGTCAGGAAGAATTTGGTTGGCGGGGTTATGCCCTTCCACTCCTTGAAAAACAATTTGGAATATGGTACGCAAACATAATCCTTGGAGTAATTTGGGCTTGCTGGCATCTTCCTTTATGGTTTATAACAGGTTCAAATCAAATCCATATGAACTTTGGAGGTTTTATACTCCTGTTGGTCGGTTATTCTTTCATTTTTTCATGGACCCGAAAAATTTCGGGCAACAGGCCATTTTCAGGACTTTATACTCATGGTGTTGCCAATGCTTTTATACCTCTTATGCCAATATTGATTTTGCAAAAAGACGTACCGCAACAACGTTTTTGGATTTGGGTAACCTTGACATTATTCATAGGTATTTCAATTACCTTTTTCCGTAAAGAAAATTCTGTAAATAACAAGGGTTTACAATAGACCCCTAAAACGCTTCCTTTTCTCTACTACTAATGACAATTATCATTTGCATTAAAATGGTACGGCTATATTTTTATGGAAACATTGAATTACCTGTAACATGAAAATCGATTTAGAATCACAAAAAATTATTGAGTACGGCACCAAAGCTCCTTCAGGGCATAATACCCAACCGTGGAAGTTTGAGGTAATGGAAAATGAAATTCAAATACATCCGGATTTCGAGAGGGCCTTACCGATTGTTGATGCCGACAATCACGCACTATATATTAGTTTGGGGTGCGCTGCGGAAAACATCATTTTGGCAGCCAAGAATGTTGGGTATAATTCAGAACAGGAAATTAATAAGGATGATGCCGGGGTAGATTTTATAAGTATAAGATTAAATCGAGACAGCGCGCTACAAAAAGATGATTTGTTTGAATATATTGATGAACGACAAGTTACCAGAAATGCCTATGATGACACTTCGATTGCTTCGAAGGATTTGAAGCAGTTGATAGATTCGACAAGATTTAAAGGGGTTCAGGTCCGGTCTTTCACATCTCAAGAGGAAATCGATAGTTTGGAACCATTTATCATTGAAGGAAGCAACCTTCAATTCCAAAACGATGCATTCGTTGACGAATTGGTTTCTTGGATCCGGTTTTCTAAAAAAGAGGTAGAGAAAAAGAGGGATGGCATATGGCACGCCAGTATGGGAATGCCAAGGACTGGCCGGACTATGGGCAATGTAATCATGAAAAAATTCGTTTCCGCAAAAAGCGAGGCCAAACGATGGAAAAAAATGATTCATTCCTCTGCTGGTTATCTACTTTTCATAGCGGAAAATAACCATGTTGAAAATTGGGTAAATATGGGCAGGGCGTTTCAACGTTTTGGCCTTTTGGCCACCAAACTCGATATCAATCATGCCCATGTAAACATGCCCTGCGAAGAAATCAAGGTGCGCGAAAAAATGGCGTTGGCCTTTGGTATAGAAAAGGGCCATCCATTATTGCTCGTTCGTTTTGGGTATTCCGACAGAATGCCCTATTCATATAGAAGACCGATAGAAGAAGTATTGCAAAATGAAGAATAGCAATGAAGACGTTTATTCCTAAACTCTTATCGGTATTAGCTGTTTTGTTGTATGCTTCAAGCTACTCCCAAAACGATTCGTCCAAAAATCAATCAAGGGCAGATATAGCCCGAGTCTTTGACCAATACGTGTCCTATACCAATGCCCTAAATGCGGACGGTATAGCCACCTGTATAACCGATGATATGGATTTTAGTTGGTTGGAGGACGGCGAATTGAAATATTCTAAAAAGTCAATGTTGATCAATGACCTTAAGGCTTTTCTACCCGCCGTTAAAATGATGGATTTTCGGATACTTACCAAGGATATTCAAATTCTTGGTAAAAAACAGGCTGTACTCAATACCCAATATGTTAAGGATATATTCCTCGCCTCGGGCGAACATTTCAGATTCGACGGAGTTATGAGCGTGGTATTGGTTAAAGAGAACGGCACTTGGAAATTTATCCAAGGGCATAGCTCACATAAAATGCCGAAATATGGGTATCCAGATTTGGAAAGGGATCTTCAAAGTGGATTGGACACCATTGTAAAGCAAAATAAATTACCCGGTATTACCTTTTCTGTACTTTTCGACGATGGCCAACAGATCAATCTAGCCTCCGGTTATCAAGACCTAGAAAGGAAAATACCCATGGAACCTGATAGCAGGATGTTGGCTGGCAGTATTGGAAAAATGTTCGTTGGTGCAATAGCCCTTAAACTGGTTCAGGAGAATAAACTAAACTTACAGGACAAGGCTATAATATATTTGGGAAACCAAGAATGGTTCAAATCGTTCCCCAACCATGCCGAAATCAAAATTATCAACCTGATGAACCATACCAGTGGTCTGCCAGATTATCTGTACCAGGACGAATTTTTAGAGGAATTTAAAAAGAATCCGAGAAAAGTACGTAGCCATGAAGAAGGAATCCGGTTCATGTCGAACAAACCTGCGGTGCATCCCGTAGATAAAGGGTGGGCCTATTCGGATACAAATTATATCCTATTGGGATTGATAATCGAAGATATAACGGGAACTGATTTATACAATCTATTGGAACGTCAGTTGCTAGATAGATTGAATCTCAATCTTACCAGCCCTTCTAACAAACAGAAACTTGAAAATTTAACGCAGGGTTACGTTGGCGGCCAAAATCCCTTTCAACTCCCAAATAAAGTTTTGGATGTAGATGGAAACCTTGTTTTAAATCCATCCGTCGAATGGGCAGCTGGAGGATTGATATCCAACCCCAAAGACTTGACAACGTTCATCAAGTTCATTCATGAAAGTAATTATCTAAATACCGAAACGAAGGCCTTGTTAAAATCTGCGGTAAATACCAAAACAGGAACTCCGGATGAAGAGGGCTATGGTCTAGGAACTTTTGTTTGGGAAAGAAATGGCGATATGCGGTATGGACATTCCGGATTCTTTCCCGGTTATCTTTCTCATGTAGAATATTCAAAAAATAACAAATATGCGATTGCTATTCAAATAAACACGGATGATGGATTCGGAAAGCTGCAAGAATACATTTCCCGATTGGATATCATATTAAACAATTGTGCAGCAAACTGAAAAACGTTCAACTGACGATTCGATTGGTCTAAGTATGAAAACTATAAAACCTCTTCTAAAAAAGCTAAAAGGAATAATGTTAACAGCCCTTGTCATATTTGTGGTTTGCATTCTCATTGTTACGGGAATAGTGTGGGCATACAGCCCAGGCAAACCAGAACCGTATCTGGATGAAACTGGTAATGTAATTGTAGGAAGCCTCTCGGAGAAAGTTTTTGTTACCATTGGTGGCGTAAAGCAGGGAATGTTCATAAAGAGTAAAGATGCAACGAATCCCGTATTGCTATACGTACACGGGGGATTGCCCCTTTATTTTCTTACTCAAGAATACCCAACAGGACTTGAAGATCAGTATACCGTTGTTTGGTGGGACCAGCGTGGCTCAGGTATTTCCTATAGTGCTGACATTCCACCGGAGACCATGAATTTAGAGCAAATGATAAATGATACTCGAGAAGTTACGAACTACTTGCGCAAACGTTTCGGTAAGGAAAAGATATATCTTATGGGGCATTCCGGAGGAACCTATATCGGGATACAAACTGCAGCCCAAAATCCTGAATTATATCATGCCTATATCGGTGTGGCCCAGATGTCCGACCAACTCCGATCAGAAAGATTGGGCTACGAATACATGCTAAAACAGTATAAAGCAAAAGGAAACAGCAGCATGGTACGGAAACTTGAGTCGGCCCCTGTTGTTAAAGATTTACCAGAAGCATATCTTAAATTACGGGACAAGGCGATGCACACCCTTGGCATTGGCACTACTCACGACATGAATTCGGTAATCACAGGTGTTTTTAAACCGTCATTGAAGTGCCGAGACTACACATTACGGGAAAAAATAAATCTGTGGCAGGGAAAATCGCGTTCCGGTGTACACCCTTTATGGGATGAAATGCTGGCAACCAATTTGATACTTAAAGTACCTAGACTTGATGTTCCTACCTATTTTTTCTCGGGTGTTTACGATTATACCGTATCCTACCCATTGACAAAGGATTATTTTGAGAAGTTGGACGCGCCAATAAAAGGATTCTACACTTTTGAAAAATCGGCTCACAGTCCATTTTTAGAAGAACCTGAAAGGATGCAACAGATTTTGAAGGAGGATGTATTGAAAGGGCTAATCAATCTGGCGGATAAACCATAGCAAAAAAATAAATCATGAATACATTTCCCAACTACACTTACAAATCTGTTACTTATTTTGCCATTACCATTGGTATCACTTGGGCATCCCTTTTTTTGGCCGCCTATTTTAGCCATACCGAAGGTTTGGAAGACTATATGGCCATTGCTATGCTTCCCAGCTTGCTCACTCCCTTTGCAGTTGCCCTAATTATGATTTATGGTTCGAGAAACAAAGGCCTAATTAAAGACTTCAAACATCGGCTTCTCAATTTTGGGGATATCAGATTAAATTACAGGTGGGCCATCCTTGTGTTAATGCCGGCAGTAGTGCTATGGGCTACCTCCATTTCATTAATTTTCGGGCAGTCTGCCCAACAGTTTTCTTTCTCAGATCAATTTGCAATAATGAGCGGTGCACTTTTCTTAAGTATTGCGATTCTGTTTTTAGCACCTACCTTTGAGGAATTGGGGTGGAGGGGTTACGGGATGGATAGCTTGTTGAAAGGAAAATCACTTCTGAACGCCTCGCTCTTATTTTCTCTTTTGTGGGGACTTTGGCACTTGCCTTTATTTTTCATTAAAGGATACTACCACTATGAGATATTACAAATGAGCCCTGTCTATGCTGTCAATTATTTTGTGGCACTTATACCGGCGGTTATCCTGAGCAACTGGATTTACTACAAAAATGGTCGGAGCATTATTGCTATCATAATTTTCCATTTTATATTAAATCTATCTTCGGTTGTATTGCAGACTGAGCAATTCACGAAATGTATCGTAACGATAGTTTTGATTTTGGTTTCAGTGTTGGTTATTTGGAAAAACAAGGATTTCTTCTTAACTAAAACCGACTCTATCAGCAATAATATTAATACAAACATAGCCTCCTAGTTTTCGGAAAGTTATAAGCTGCTTTTAAATACTAGAATCGAAGCAATAAAAATTGAAAATTCAAGAAGTTCCGAAATAGGAAGGTTTTAAGGAACTAGAATTTAATTGGATCAGTATACTTAGTGATACCTCAAAATAGACTTTTGACAAATTATAATTTTGAATTAAGGCTTTAAGCCCTTGCCCCTATTTCTATTTTTGCCAAGAGTCTTTTTTATCGAACTCTTTTTCAGGACTTTGTTGGAGTTACCTATTGCTTTATCCAAAACGGCTTGTTTGTCCTGAACAAAATGAAACATTCCCGCCTGTATCGGACTTTTTAAGGTAATATCGGAGCTTTCGTTTTGGAACATGGGGGTTTTTAAATCCAGTTCTTTAGCCACTTCATAACCAAGATTGAATGCCCTTTTGAATTTGTCGTCAACTTTTAAATTTTCATCCATTTTAAAATGTTTCTCTAGCATGTTGCTCTATATACTCCATAATGGAGTTTCGATCATATAGTATTATTTTCTTTTGTGGTTGGGAGAACCTAATCTTTCCCTCGTCCCGAAGCTTCTGTAACGTGGTCGTTGATTTTATGTTAAGTAAGGTCATGGCTTCTTCCGCATCGATCCATTTTGCAGGTGCATCTTTACGTTTTGATTCTACGTGTTCGACCACCTTATCAAATAAGGCATAGAATGCTTCTTCTTGTAGACATACGACTTCCATATGTTATAATCGGTAAAATAACTTTAAGAATTAAAGTATGTTTTTCTATTGGGAAAGGTTTTTAATCTCGATGATTCACTTATTAATTCGTTGTGAAGTAGCCGGAATTAATGGGTTTTTGCAGATTATAGTAAAATCATCAAATGTTTGACCATTGTTTGACCAAAAATAAAAAAGCCGACTCCTAAAAGTCGGCTTTCCCTTTGTACAGGCGGAGAGACTCGAACTCTCACACCTTGCGGCACTAGATCCTAAGTCTAGCATGTCTACCAATTCCATCACGCCTGCATCTCCGTTCTAAAACGGGATGCAAATATAGCGTAATTTTTCAATTTTAAAACCTATAGATAAAAACTTTTCAAGAGAATTTATGTTGGAAATCCGCAGCGTAATCAAAAAATTATTTGGTGGTCATCAACTCAACACCTTTCCAACTATCCCCAATTTCCTGTGTGATCAAGTGGGCAGATTTGTTCAAAAACAGTTTTGAGGTCTCATCCAGGGTGTTCAATTTGAAAATCTGCTGAAAGGTTACGGCTGCCATCGCAAATTCTTTGTTGAAATATAAGCCCATGGCCTCATTAAAGGTAGCCATGGTATGTAACTTATGCTTCAGCAATACCTTGTTGTCCCCGTTTATACATTCGTAAAGGTCTATGGAATTCTGTTTTCCCTTTAACTGTACCGGCCCCAAGTATCTAAAATCAAATTCTTCCGGATGGGTTAGATTATCCCTGCATTCTTTGGTCAATAAGATGGAAGTGCCATAATGTTTAGAAAGACCTTCGACCCTTGCGGCGGTATTTACGGTGTCGGAAATGATTGCGGCGTCCAAGCGTTTTATATCGCCGGTAATGCCCATGATCAGCTTGCCGTTTTGCATGCCCACGCCTACCTTTATGGGAAGCCTATTTTTCAACTTTCGTTCTTTATTGTATTCGTGCAGCTCTTTGTGCATTTCTACCGAAGCCTTAAGGGCATCTTGGGAACCTTTTGGAAATAAGGCCATAAAGCCATCTCCCAGATATTGTAATATAAAACCTTTGTTTTTCCTGATGATGGGGCCCATTTTATTGTTGAAGGCATTGACGAACAAAAAGTTCTCCTTGGGGCTCATCTTTTCGGACACCGAGGTAAATTCCCTGATATCGGCAAATACTACCGTTACCTCCCTTTCTACCAAATCGCCCAGGCGAACCTCGGTAATATTGTCCTTGCCCAGGGATTCCAAAAATTCCGAGGGTACAAATTTCTGGCTTACCTCGTGTATCTCGCGTATGGCCTCCTCCCGATCATGTGCCTCCTTGAGTCCTTTTTGATAGAGGTGTGCACTTTCTATGGCCGATGCCGATTGCAGGGCAATGGTGGTCAGTAATTTAAGATCTGCCGCCGTAAACTCCTTTTTTTCTTCATGCCCTAAAATCACGATTCCCAAGGTTCTATGCTTTACTTTTAAAGGGGCATACATGACCGACTTCAGATGCCGAACGGAAAGATTGTCCTTAATGCTTTGCTCTGGCACTATGGCCGCACTACCTCTTAAAATTAGTGCTTTCAGAACGCCGTTCTGCTCTTTTATATTCCTTTCCCTATTGGGATTTTCGCCAAACGAAGCCAGTTCCATAACCAAATCCTCATCGGGGTCGTACAACAGGAACATGCCGTGCGTAGTGCCAATAATTTGGGATGATTCCCGCAAGGCGATCTCTGCAATGGACGTCCGGTCGATCTTTTCGGAAATCATTTCAGATAGATCATAGATCATATTTATTTCCCGGTACAGACTCAATACTTCCTTCCCTATTCTTTTCTTTTCGAACTCTTTGGTCAATAAGGTTTGTATGAGGTCAAAAATATAGGCTGCATCCGCTGTAGGGCTCTTGAATGTTCCTAATTTCGCTCCATCACATTCCAAGTCTTTTATAAAGGCATAGTGGGCATTGTCCGTGCCCCATAGCACCGTGGCCTGCGTATCTACCACTAAAAAATCCGTCTTCAATAAGGAAGCTGACTGCTGTAACAAGGCCATGGAATCCCTGTCCTTTTTAAGGACATGTTTTAATGCCCTATCCCCTAAGGAGCTGGATTTGTGATTCATGCGCATTAGCTATTGAGAATTTCCTCGGCAATGGCCAACATCTCGTCCGGATCAAAGGGTTTGGTCATATACCGGTCCGCGCCCATGTCCAGACCTTTTTGGCGGTCCACCTCTTGTCCCTTTGCCGTTAAAAGGATGATGTAGACACCGGAAATAAGGAGCTCCTTCTTCACTTTTTGGCACACCTCCATCCCGTTCATTTTGGGCATCATCACATCCAAGAATACCAGATTGGGTTTTTCATCTGTAATAATACGTAAGGCCTCTTCCCCATTTTCGGCAAACAACAGCTCTACGCCCTCATCCTCCAAGTCTTCCAAGGTCTGTTCAATAAGCATTCGTATATGGGGTTCGTCGTCAACGATCAATAATTTTTTATGCATAACTTTTTTTTTGGTATGATGGTACTATTTATTCGTAGACAAAGAACATCACATGCTCCATGCCTTTTTGGATCTTTAAATCTTTGATAAAGTTTTTGTCCCCGTTATAGATGGAATTGAGCATGATAATGTCCGGTTTGGCTTCCGTTGCAGTCTCTAAAAGGTTCTTGGAGCTGGCCTCCATTACTTTATAGCCGCGGGCGGTCAGCACGTCGGTCAGCGTTTTTACGGCAGAGGCATCTTCATCCACTACCAGTACTTTCTTTTTGGAAACCCCTTGCTCCAACAATTCATCTACCTCATGAAACAGTTTTTCGGTATCTATGGGTTTGGTCAAATAGCGGTCTACCCCTATTCTAAAGCCGCGCTCCTTGTCTTGCACTATGGATAGGATAATGATGGGAATATCCATGGTAGCGGGATCGTTCTTTAATACGGCCGCTACATCAAAACCATTGATCTCTGGCATCATAACATCTAAAATGATCAGATCTGGCTTTTCCAAGCGTACCATATCCAGAGCCGCTTTTCCGTTCGCGGCCTCGCGTACCCTATAACCCGTGTCCGTCAACTCCTGCCTCAAAAGGGAACGGATGGGCGTATCGTCATCCACCACTAAAATAGTGGCCTTGCCATCTGCCTTTTTCTTGGAGGTATGGCTGATCTGTTTTTTTAGACTTCTTAAAATCCTATCCAATTGTATGGGCTCTTGTGCCGCCGCTTCTCCCAAAACAGGTATGGAAAAAAAGAAGGTACTGCCTACGTTGAACTCGCTCTTCATCCAAATAATACCACCGTGGTGCTCAATAATTTCCCTACAAATGGGAAGCCCTAGACCCGTACCCTGTGGTTTGTCGGTCAAGGTATCGCCGGCCTGTCTAAAACGCTCAAAAATCTTGTGCCTGTCTTCATCGGCTATGCCAATGCCGGTATCCTGAACCTCAAAAATAAGTTGCCCTTTATCTTGATAGGCTTCCAAACTTACCGTCCCCTTTTTGGTAAACTTGACGGCGTTGGACAGCAGGTTGATGATAACCTGGATGAGTTTATCCTCATCCGCTTTGACCATGGACAGGTCCTCGGGAATGTTTTTCTTAAGTTTTAAGCCCTTTTGCTCAAAGAGGGACGACGTGGCGGCAATACCCCTATGGATCACGTCCTGAAGAAAAATAGGCCTCATGTTCCATTCCATCTTTCCGGATTCTATTTTTGCCAGATCCAAAACGTCGTTGATCAGGTTGGTCAAGCGTTCGCCTTCGGAAACCACCACGTCCAAATTCTCGCTTACTTGTTTCATGGTGCGTTTGATTTTTTGATCGCTGACGTTTACGGCGGGGAAAATTTTATCCTCCAAACGTTTCCGAATAATTTTGGCGAAGCCTAGCACCGAGGTAAGCGGTGTTCTAAGCTCATGGCTAACGGTAGAGAGGAAGGCGCTCTTGGCCTCATTGGCATCTTCCGCCTTGGCCTTGGCCTCTTTGGCCTCTTCGTACAGCTCCGCGTTGTGCAGGGCAATACCCACGTTGATGGCAATCGTTTTCAATAGTTGCTTATCCGCTTCGTTGAACCTACTTTCCTGTTGGGTACTCTGTACGCTCAATACCCCAATGACGGTATCTTCTACGGGAATGGGCACGCCCAAATACGAGACTGCCTGCTTTCCTGTATGCTTAACCCCTATTTTGTCGTACTCCGCATTAATATCGGCGTCTTTGTTATGTAATAAGGGTTCACCGGTTTTAATGATTTGTGAAGTCAATCCTTGCCCGTATGTCATGGGCTGCATATCATCCCCATCTTGGTAGGGAAAGTTAATGATGTTCGTCTTGGTGTCCAGAATGGCCAAATAGGTAATGTCCGATTTAAAGAGTTTTTTCATTTCATCGCCCACCAACTGTATCAGATCGTTCAGCTGTAATTTTTCGGTCAAGGCCTGGCTTACCTGGTTTACCGTGGCCAGTTCTTTTAAGCGTTGGTTGGCTTCCTTGGTTCTTTCGGCAACGGTATGTTCCAATACTTTTTGTTGGTTAAGCAGGATGCCGGTGCGGGCTTTGACGATAAAATAGATGGTTGCCAAAAAGGCCAACGCATATAATAGGTAGGCCCACCACGTGGCATACCACGCGGGTTTTATTGAAAAAGATGCCGAAGCTTCCTCGGTAATGTCCCCGTAAATATTCTGGGCTTTGGTTTTAAAGGTATAATCCCCTGCCGGAAGGTTGATGTATTCCCGCGTAGTTTGAGTGGTATAATCAGACCACGTGTCATCCAAACCACTTAATTGGGTGCTGTATTTTATTTCTTTTTGACCGATGAAAAGCGGTGCTGCATAGCTGACCGTGACAGCATTCTTATCGAAGGGAATGCTGAGTTTTTCGGGGAAACCGATATTACCCCCATAGACCAAAGAGTCCCCGGCAATAATCATTTTTCTAATGGCCACTTGAAATTTTGGAAAACTGGGCTTTTCCAACTTGCCCTCATATCTGAAGACACCGTCTGGGCCAGGTAACCAAACAACCCGTGACCCATCAGGCTTAGGGTCTTCGGGGTTAATATTACCTATAACTGTATTCTTTAGTTCCCTAAACGTATCCGTATTAAATTCATATTCCCCATTTTTATTTTTTTCGGCTATCATTACCCCGGATCCCGCATTAAACCAAATTTTCCCATCTTTCGTTTTATCCCCGCCACTACCTGGTGCATCCCAATCTAAAAATTCGTCAAAAAAGAACTTCTTTTTCTCAAAGCGCTGGGTTTCTTCATTAAGCGCGTAAGTTTCCTTTTCAACGTAGGCAAAAATCCTTACTTCATCTTCATCTTCATCGCCAGATATACTTACACCAGATTTTGGGAGTCCATCTTTTTCACCGTAAGTTATATATTCTGAGTCGTCTAAATCAAGGCGGCCATCTATATACTTGGGTATGATCTTAAATACTTCCCCGTCTACCGAATTACTGATCCAAAGAGAGCCATCTTTTTTCTCAAAATAACCGTTCATATTATTCAGCTTTCCGGTATTTGATTCTTCCTCGAACTGCCCGGCATCTTCATTAAAATACAAACTCATGGCTCCTTGCTGGTGCGGTATAAACACCCTGCTACTGTCAATTTTTGATTGGCGTATATTACCTGGTCTAAAATCGTAATTGATATTTTCCCTAACATACTCCCAAGCTTTATCCTTTATTTCTATTAAGCCCATACCGTTGCTAATAGCATACAATCTGTCTCGGAATTCTAGAAATTTAATGAATTGACCAAAAGTCCCTGCAATCCCTTTTACCTTATTTTCAGTTTCATCCAAATACGCAACACCGTTGTTCGTAGCAAAATAAAGTACCCCATCATTTCTTTTTACATCACGAACCTCAGTAGATATTCCGGCAGTTTCATCCAACAAGGTTAGCTTAGAATTTAAGTTGGTGCTCGATATCCCATTAAAATGCAGCATCCATAATACTCCCCTAGAGTCAACATAGGCATAATTGACACTATTATCCGGCAGACCATTGGCTTTTGTATACTTTTGCAACAGCTTACCGTCATGATCTACAAGATAGGCCCCGTTGCCAAAGGTGTTGAACACGTAACGCCCGTCATCCAAAGCAACTCCCGGCAAGTAAAGTTCTCCTTTTACAAAAGCATCTATCTCCGTTTTAAACGGGGTAAAATCAACGCCATCATACAGAAAAAAACCTTGGGTTCTAGTTCCTATTAAAATCTTGTCGTCATAAGGAAGAATAGTATAAATCCGTTCACTGGTAAATTTTTCCCCATTGGGCACCAACTCAAAAGTGTCATCATCCTTTAGGATACAAAGTCCCACATCCCAGATTCTCAGATAATAAACACCGTTAACAACGTCACCAACGTGATACCCATTTTCTGATGAAATTACTTTCATCGTTTTACCGTCCCAACAATAGAGTTTAAATTCCGTTCTGAAAATTACCCTGCCCTTATAAAAATCGACCTCCCATACCTCACCAAAAACTCGGTGCTCCTCTGGAACTTTATCTAGCAATGAAACAAATTCTAGCACCCCGTTGCTGGAAGGCTTTAAATAACCAAATCCTCCGGAACCTCCAACATAGATTACCCCTTTGTCATCTTTTACCAGACATCTGGCTCCAGTACCCGGAATTTCAATGGACTCCCAGTTTACACCATCAAATTGTAATACTTTACTTTGATTGGCAAAATACACAAAGCCATTATCCCCCTCCAGAGCCCACCAATTTATAGGATTTCCATCATATTCCTGGTAGGTATACTGGTTTATTAATGGCCTGCCCACTTGTTCCTGGGCTAGTGCTGAAGTAAAAAATGAGAAAATAAAGATACAAGCCAGACAACGGATATTGCCCATAGCAATTCTATAACAGTTCTTTTGCATGTTAGTTGGTATAGTTAATAAATGTATAGGGGAATACGGCTAGTAATATACAAAATAAACGGTAATACCCTTTTATTTGTTTAAGATAAAAAGTGTGTACCACAGGTTAAGCGCTATTATCCCTAGAACTGCTTCAACACAATTAGTTAAAATGCTTCTTTTTTGTACTTTTGATGTCTTTCCAAAAAAAACTATGACCAAGATAACAGATTACATTGCCCAACATAAACAACGTTTTTTAAACGAACTCATATCCCTCCTTAAAATACCTTCTATAAGTGCAGACCCTGCGTTCTCCAAAGATGTTTTAGAAGCCTCCGCCTTTGTAAAACTATCCCTAGAAAAAGCGGGTTGCGATATAGTAGAAATTCATGAGACCGCAGGCCACCCCATTGTGTACGGAGAAAAAATAATAGATGCAAAGCTCCCTACCGTTTTGGTCTACGGGCATTATGATGTGCAGCCGCCCGATCCCATAAACCTATGGAACTCGCCACCGTTTGAACCCCTTATCCAAAAAACGGAACTACACCCAGAAGGTGCCATATTTGCCAGAGGTGCCTGCGATGACAAAGGCCAAATGTACATGCACGTAAAGGCCTTGGAGCTTATGATACAAACCGATCAGCTTCCGTGTAACGTGAAATTTATGATCGAAGGCGAAGAGGAAGTGGGTAGTAACAACTTGGCACTTTACGTAGCCGAAAACAAAGAAAAATTGGCCAACGATATTATCCTTATTTCCGATACGGGAATGATCGCCAATGATATCCCGTCTATTACAACGGGACTCCGAGGTCTTAGTTATGTAGAGGTGGAAGTTACAGGACCTAATAGAGATCTACATTCCGGACTTTACGGCGGGGCGGTCGCCAACCCTATTAATATATTGGCTAAAATGATCGCGTCGCTCCACGACGAAAACAATCATGTTACGATTCCTGGTTTTTATGAGAAGGTAGAAGAACTATCCCAAGCAGAACGAGCGGAAATGGCAAAAGCGCCTTTCTCCTTGGATGCGTATCAAAAAACGCTGGATATCGCATCGGTTTATGGGGAAAAAGGCTATACCACCAATGAACGGAATTCCATAAGACCCACCTTGGACGTCAACGGTATTTGGGGCGGATACATGGGCGAAGGCGCAAAAACGGTTATAGCCAGTAAAGCTTATGCGAAAATTTCTATGCGTTTAGTGCCGCATCAAGATTGGAAAGAAATTACAGAACTGTTCAAAACCCATTTTGAAGCTATTGCTCCGGCAGGCGTAAGCGTTACCGTAAAACCGCATCATGGAGGACAAGGCTATGTCACCCCTATAGATACCATTGGCTATAAAGCCGCTTCAAAAGCCTACGAAACCACCTTTGGAAAAAAACCTATTCCCCAACGTAGTGGTGGCAGTATTCCCATTGTTTCCTTGTTTGAGAAGGAACTGGGGAGCAAGACGATTCTTATGGGCTTTGGCTTGGATAGCGACGCCATCCACTCGCCCAACGAGCATTTTGGGGTTTGGAACTACTTAAAGGGCATAGAGACCATACCTTATTTTTACGAGTATTTTACGGAGTTGAGCACGCGGTAAATTCCAAATTCCAAGATAACTGTCAAAGGCGATCAAGGGCCATCGTTTTTGCTAGGAGGCGAACGAATGTTTATTTCAGCTAAAAAAATGAAGCTGACGAAGCAATCTTTTAAATTGTTTTTCTAAAGCAATAGATAGATAGCTTCGGCGTAAAAAGGCAACCACCATTGACTTTATTTCGTAGCAATTTGAAAATCAAATATTCAAATCACTCTCTCAACTATCATTAGTACATCTCGCCATTGGAAATTTCGCTAAACCTGAAAATTACCAAACCCCGAGGGCACCCCTTTGTCTTCCTCTCACTCATACTTCGTTCGTCGGAGGCAAGTGAAAATGAGGGGAGGAGCGGTAGCTACTTCAAATCTACAAGCTATAAACACATCCATCCGTTTTTTAAATCATTCACAAAAGCCTCGCAAAGACGTTTTTGTTTTCGACAATTGAATTAGCACAAAACACACTGTCATACTGAAATTAGGCTACATAGCCGATATTAATGCCAGTATCCGTTTTAGGAATAGGTTATGCAACAGCACCTAAAAAATTATTTCTGAAAACACACGCAACCTTTCACATCAGTTTGCATCTGTGTATAAAAAGATATGCTATGAAAAAAGTGCTTCAATTTTTAAGCTGCACGCTGTTTATTGTCACCATCTTCCCTTCTTGCTCAAAAGATGGGGAAGAAATTCAATTTTGGAATGCAACCGTTAAAGGCACGGGGTTAGATTGTTCGTATGCCTATCTTCTTCAGTTTGAAAAGCCATTAACAATAGGACCTTATTCAGACGAAAACGTATTTTATGAAAAGAATTTGCCGGAAGAGTTTAAAGTTGTGGGTAAACAAATAACGGTAGAATATAGAAAGCCAAAGGAAAGTGAACTCATGCTTTGCACAACTTTAGGCCCAAGCTACGGGCTTGTCTATATACTCTCGGCAAGGGAACGGTAGGTAATTTTTAGGTTTGCCATTATAAATAGGTTGTGATGGCATAAAGACTTTTGTGATTCTGGGATGTACTGTTAGATCGCGATTTTCGCCCTTTCAAAAAGATCGGAAACACTGTGCACCAGCTTGTTCAAGTCCACCGGTTTTGGCAGATAATCCGCGATACCAAGTTCAAAGCCTTTTTCCTTAATGGTTACATCCGTACTGCCGGACATGATGAGAATTGGGATTTTGGAATTTCTTTTTGTCCTAATGTACTCGATCACCTCAACCCCGTTCATTTTGGGCATATTATAATCTACGATAACAAGGTCCGGCTGAAATTGCTCGAACATTTTTATGCCTTCCAAACCATCGGAAGCGGTTTCAACCGTGTAGCCTCTATTGCTTAATATGCGCTGCACGGAAAACGTAACTAAAAGTTGGTCATCAATGGTTAAAATTTTCATAGTAGTAAAACTTGGGGGTTGCAAATAAAATAAGAAAGAACCTCACAGTGCCATTATAATTTATTTGTAAGTTTTTTCTTTCATATAACTATAAAGAACCCCCTTTATTGCATCCGTTCATCGAATAGTTGGGATAGTTATTACATCGAGTCAAACCTACTGTACCCTAACATCCTTCATATATTGCAATGTATTCACATCCGCCAAAAACTATGTATACCCAAAGAGAAAAGCCTAGGCTTTCTTTACATATTTCGTAATAATAACGATCTGCTGCCCGTCTACCTTACCCTCAATGTATTCCGCGTTTTCTTGATCCAAAGAAATTCTACGCACCGCAGTTCCCTGCTTGGCCACCATGCTGGATCCCTTAACTTTTAGGTCTTTTATAAGCACTACATTATCGCCATTTTCTAAAATAACGCCATTAACGTCCCTGTGTATCATCTTTTCGCTGGCAGACAATCCTTCGCCCGTTGCCTTGGCCCATTCCAAAGCGGCATCTTCCAGATACATCATATCCAACAGCTCTTTGGGCCAACCCTCGCTCTTTAAACGGGACAACATACGCCAAACCAGCACTTTTACGGTATCATGTTCGCTCCACATGCTATTATTACAGCATCGCCAGTGATTTGCATCCATGGTTTCGGGATTTTCTATTTGTCCCGTACATATACCACAGGCCAATATGCTCCCGTCCACGCCGCCGGTAGAGACCGGAGGCACCTCATAAACGTTCAGATCTTCTGTTGCGGCACACAATTCGCAGGTTGCCCCACTCCTACTTTTCAACGCTTCCAATACACTCACTTGTTCCGTTTTAATTGCTGCAAACTTAGCCTTTTAAAAAGACTTTAAACCTTGGCGCGTTACCCCAAAAAAGCGGTCGGGCTATCCATTACAAGTACGCTTCGCCATAAAAGACGAATGCGGGCTTTTTCCCGACGCGTCGGGACTATCCCTAACGCGTTCAAATTCAAATTCAAATTCAAAATCGAATTCAAAATCAAAAAAGCTATTGTCCCTTAATCGCAAGGAACAGATTCGTTCTCCCTCAGGTAAAGTAAATACTTTTCAGTACCGTTTATATCTATCGTAACAGAACCAATACTAGGGTCATAAGCCTGAAATATATCCCATTCACATATTTTTCCATTGCCATCGGAATCCCATTCTATACCCACATAGTACCTCTCATTTTCGGGGTTGTTAAGGAATTCTACTTTATCGGTAGGGTTTTTGGGAATGTCTATAGATAGTAGCACGGGTAGTTCATCTACACTAAGGCATTGTTTTGTGATCAAAGAGGCCGGTATGTCCGCCATCGATGCATCAGTGCCGTAAACGCTAATTGCCATTTCGGGGTTAGTTATCGTTAGCGGGTCGTTTGCCAACAATTCCAACACAATGGTACTTTCGGTATCGGTTTCATTTAGCACTTCGCTATCATCGCAGGAACTAAACTCATCTAAAACAGGATAAACATCTGAACATGCATATAACCCTAAAAAGACGATTGTTACTGCAAGGTAAAAAAACCTGTTTTTCATTTCTATTCTATTTTAAATTGAAGATGCAACAATGCCAATTAGGTTGCGTTTTTTGGAAGCTTATTTTTTAGCCCGCATATCAGGGCATTTTTCTAACGAACTTTTGGAGATAACTTAAATCAAAGAGGTAAAGAGGTAAAGAGGTAAAGAGGTAAAATATGAAATTGAGCGATTTTAAAAAAAATCAATCTTTTAAAAGGTTAAAAAAAAACTTCTACAATCACAAACCCAAGTTCCTTTTGGAATGATCTAACCAGTAGTACTTCAAAACCTAACTAAACGCAGACAAGAACTCACATTTAATAGCGCAACTCCTCGGCAATGACACTATGACTACTTATATTGCCATTTGGCCCTCTCATATAAACTATAACAAAAAAAACTCTACATTTGTAGAATTAAAATATTTGTTCTATGTTTGTAGAGTGCCAGATTAAATTTCCGAATATGCAACTATCAAAATCCGAAGAAGAACTCATGAATATCATCTGGAAGCTAAAAAAGGCTTTTATGAAAGATCTTCTAGATGCGCATCCAGAACCAAAGCCGGCGACGACTACCGTGGCCACCTTGTTAAAAAGGATGACAGATAAAGGTTTTGTAGGCTATGAGAGTAGCGGCAGAAGTAGGGAATATTATCCCTTGGTAAAAAAGAAGGACTATTTTGCCAAGCATGTAAACGGACTCATTAAAAACTTCTTTAACGACAGTCCGGGCCAATTTGCCTCCTTCTTTACCCAAGAAACGGATCTTTCAAAAGAAGAATTGGAGGAGCTAAAAAAATTAATCGACAGCGAACTTAAAAAACGATAATCATGGAAGCTTATCTACTTAAAGCCTTTGCCTGTTTGGCCATCTTTCTTCTCTTCTACATAGCCTTGTTAGAAAAGCAGACCATGCATGTTTTTAAACGCTTTTACCTGTTGGTGGCGCTCGGCGCTTCCTTTGGTATTCCAGCTATAGTATTTGTAGACTATGTAGTTATAGATATCCCTGCCAACATATTGCCTGTGCTTACCAACACTCCCATTTTGGATTTGGCCACCAACCAAGGTTTAGGTGCTATTGCCAAGGAATCCACCGTAGATCTTCCGTTCTTATTATGGACACTATATGCCTTGGGATTCCTAGTTTTCGCCTATCGCTTCCTAAGAAATCTAACGCAAGTCATTTTTAAGATCCAAAAAAATCAAAAGCTTCAAAACACATTTACCACCACCGTTTTACTCTTAGATAACATAGTACCACATACCTTCTTTCGCTACATCTTTCTCAACAAAAATAATTTTGAGACCAAGGCCATTCCCCAAGAAGTGTTGCTACACGAAGAAGCACATGCCCGGCAAAAGCATAGTATAGATGTACTGCTCATAGAACTTTTACAAGTCCTATTCTGGTTTAATCCCCTAATTTATTTCTTCAAGAAATCTATAAAACTCAACCATGAGTTCTTGGCTGATGAAGCTGTTCTTAAGAAAGACATTCCCGCTGCCAACTATCAAAAGACCTTGTTGTCCTACTTATCCGTAGCTCGCGAAACACACTCTCAATCGCCCTTGGCGAACGCCATCAATTATTCATCATATTCATCAATCAAAAAACGATTTAAAATCATGAAAACAAAAACATCAAACAAAGGCATTGTCCTAAGAAGCTTTTTAGTATTGCCTTTATTGGCAACGCTCATCTATGGTTTTAGTGAAACTGAAATTAGACCCGTTGAACAAAATCCATTCTACGATTCTGAAATCACACCTTCCCTTTCTTCGGACATTGAAACAAAGGAACAAAAGGCGAATGCCCTGCCATTACCTAAATCACTGCCTATTACAGCCCAAGACAGTGCCACCACAAAACAACTAGCGGAATACAACAAACTGGCCAAGCATTACAACAGTATGTCCCGTAACAAAATGAAAATCTATAAAAAGGAGGTAGAGCGACTGGAATACCTGTTTTCTAAAATGTCCGACAAACAAAAGACTGCTGCCGAACCTTTTCCAGATTTTCCGGTACCGCCGCCGTCACCTAAAGCTCCTAAAACTCCAAATGAACGGGAAGTGGCAGCAAACACCATTCAAAAAGTCATTGAAGAGCAAGACCCTTACGACAATGTCCACGAAGGAATTTATGGTCGCATTGATAAAAAACCCAGTAAAGACCTTATAGCAGTTCCACCACCGGCCCCTTATTTCAGGGAGACAGACAGGTCTTTGAAAAGGGCTGAGGTAGAACTGAAAGAACAACAGGTTTTGATGCAACAAAAAGAAATTAACTTGAAAGCCCAAGAAATCCAACTGAAAAAAGAGGAGGCCAAATTGGAAAAGCAAGAGATTTTAATGACTCGGCAGGAAGAAAAAATGGAAGAGCAAGAAGTTATAATGAAAAAAATGCAGGCCGAAATGAAGAAAAAAGAAGACCTATTTGCTGTACAACAAAATGGAGAACAGTTTTATGTACCCAATCCTCCTACGCCGCCTATACCCATTACCCCTTTAGACCATGTAATTGGGATGGCCAAAAAAGATGCGCAGTTCCTATATGAAGGCAAAGGAATCAGCTCCGATAAGGCTATAGAGCTAATAAAAAATAATAAAGACTTACATATTGATAGTCGAGCAGCGAAGGGTAAACGGCCGGTTGTAAAAATATCCAGCTCGCCTATTTCTAAGGAAAATTAACTAAACGTCTTTACGAGGTGCTCTTTCCCCACCGAAGTAATCTGCTCAATGATATGACAAATTAAGCAGATTACTTCTTCGCATTCAAGCCTTTTGGGAAATATCATATTTTGTCAAACTCCTCGCAAAGACGCACGTTAGTCTGAATTCAAAATAACAGATAACATGGTCGGCTTAAAACATTAGTGGAATTTCACATTTTACTTGCCTCCTCGCAAATACGTAACATGATCATACCATCAAAAAAAACATTGGTTCCGAGCACATTTAAGTAACAATTCCCTAGAAACTCCGTTCTAACAGGTAAGTCAATCATCAATACTGAACTTAATTCAGCATATATACTGAAACTAGTTCAGCATAAATCAAAACGAATCATCATGTTACAACGCTTTTTCATCCTATGCTCGGGAGCGGATTCCGAACTATTGGAAACCTGTTCCAAAGGGGAACAGAACAAATACGCCGGTATTGGCGCTACGGTATTCTTTACCGCTGTCATGGCACTTATTGCGAGTAGTTACGCCTTATTCACCGTTTTTGATAATGTATATGCAGCTATCTTCTTTAGAGCTATCTGGGGACTACTGATCTTTAATCTTGACCGATTTATCGTATCCACCATTAAAAAACGGGACAGTTTTAAAAGCGAACTGCTACAGGCTGCTCCGCGAATTGTTTTAGCCATTATCATTGCCGTGGTCATTTCCAAACCTCTTGAAATGAAAATCTTTGAGAAGGAAATCAACCAAGTCCTACTGGAACAAAAGAACGGGCTTACCCTTTCCAATAAGGAACAATTGGCCCTACAATACACGCCCAAAGTGGATGAACTCAACCAAAAAATAAGCGTTCTAAAAAACGAGGTAGCTACAAAAGAAGCAGAGACCAACGCATTATACGACACTTATATCTCCGAGGCCGAAGGCACGGCAGGCACAAAATTATTGGGTAAAGGCCCTGTTTATGAAGAAAAACGACAAAAACACGACGCGGCACTAGCGGAACTCCAAACATTAAAAACTACCAACACGGAAAGAATTAGTGGCCTGGAACTCCAAATCGCGAATTTGGACATGGAATATGCAACGGTAGTTCAAAACTCCCAACCCATTATAGATGGTTTTGACGGACTCATGGCCCGTATTACCGCGTTGGATAAGCTACCGTGGTTTCCGTCTTTCTTTATTTTTCTGCTATTTCTTGCTATTGAAACATCGCCCATTATCGCTAAACTTCTGGCGCCTAAAGGGGAATATGATATTAAATTGGAGGAGGCGGAAAGTATTTTGGGGTCTTGGGTCGCGCAAAAAGTGACACAGCGAGCACTTATCGTAACTACGGATAATGACATCAATCAAAAAATCTACGAGGATTTAAAAGGCGAGGACGAACTGTACGGCTACAAAAAGAAAAAGGCGGAAGAATTGTTACGCCTTCAAGCGGATAAGTTTCATGACATTCAGGTGAAAGGGTTAAAGTAAAACTCAGTAATTGGGTTATTGGGCAAAACTAAAAAAGCCGGCACGGATTCCAGCCTTTTAGATAGATTTGGAGTAATTATCGTTTTATTGTTATGCTGTGTTTACGGTGCTATTGGGGTAAGGGTACTTAGTGCCTAGTCGAGAATAATCCAATTTGAGTAACACGTGATAAAAACACCCCGATTTAAAGTTATTATTTTCTTATTTTAGGTGCTTAGCAGGTACTGGAGAGCCATCTGGTATCGGTCGCGCCGGGTGTGGCGAAGGACGATATCATCGTCATGGATGGCACCGACATCGGTAAGAAACATGCAAAGTACTTGGAAAGGTCGGAATTCGTAAAGAACGGCGACACCTGGGGCATAGCATCCGGTTACAAGGTCCTGAAGATCAATGTGGTCAGCGACCACAAGGAAATATGACTACTGCCGGGCAGGGCGCGCAGTTTCGGGATGGGGGCGCCCGGCAACAAGAACGAAATCAAGAAAGGGGTGCGCAAGGCAAAGAAGATCAGCCCCGTTGCCGAGGGCTACAGCATAGGTACCGTACCGATAGCATACAAAATAGGGCGCACCGTCCACCACCTATGGCCGGTCGTTACCAGAACCAAAAGGCAAGGCGGATATTACTGCCTGCTCGTGAAGAACGACCTGTCCACGGCGGTAAGCATTAGGTTTGTACCGCCAATTACTCCCTAAAAAGGATAAGCCTTCCAAAATTTGGTTGACGAAGTAGGAAGCGACTTCCCAAATGGACTTTGAAATCTCTGACCAGTTAGATACTTTAAGGCCATTTTTTTATTTGCTGTTTTAAAATTTACTCAAACAGCCGGGTATTTGGAAAATACTATAAACAATATGCTTATTATTGATAAAAAATACATAAAAGCCATAACTTGGGAGTATCTATCAATTTTTAATGAGTACCATTTTTGACCGGGAGCAATAGTAAAGAAATTGGCTTTGAACCAAGCGTTAACTTATTTAGAAAGCAAATGATGAAAGTAAAAAGAAGTTTAGCATTCCTCAGTATTGCACTGCTATTTAATTTCGCTCTTCTAGGGCAGGAAACCGAAGGTCATGGCCACAGCCATTACCGCGAACATGATTCTCTGGCAGCACATAAGTTGATTTTTCCGTCCCCCACACCGGATCGCATAATAGCTAACCTAACGGTTGATCCCGCACATAGTTTTGCCGTTAATTGGCGAACAGATCAACAGGTGGATGCCGGGGTGGCCGAGCTTGCCATAGCTACCGATGGCCCGGAATTTTTGTTGCGCGACGTGCGCAAGATTAACGCAGTTTCCCAAAAGTTTGAAAATCAAAATAGAAAGGAACCTTTGGTCAAGGCTACCTACCACTCTGTAGTGATCAAAGATCTTCAACCAAATACCACCTATATATATCGTGTTGGAAACGGACAGGAAGATAATGGCTATTGGAGCGAATGGTTTCAATTTACCACTGCCCATACCGATATGGAAGAACCCTTTAGTTTTATCTATTTCGGCGATGCCCAAAATAATGTAAAATCGTTGTGGTCGCGGGTCATTAGAAGTTCTTTTAGACAGTTTCCCGAAGTCGATTTTATGCTACATGCAGGCGATCTCATCAATGACAGGGACGCAAATTTAGAATGGGGAGAATGGTTTCATGCCGGTAGTTTTATTCACGCTACGGTACCGAGTATAATGACGCCCGGTAACCACGAATATAGGGATGGGATATTAACTTCTTTATGGAGACCACAGTTTACGCTACCCGATAACGGACCCATTGACGAATTGAAGGAAACTTGCTATGCCATAGATTATCAGGACATGAAGCTGATTTCCATAGATGCCGAAGGTTTCAATGAAAGTCTTGCCGCTCGTGAGGCCCAAGTAAAATGGTTGGATTCCGTTTTACAGTCGAACACAAAAAAATGGACAACTATTACCATGCATTATCCGATTTATTCAACGGCCAAGGGAAGAGACAACAAAGAACTCAGGGAGGCCCTGAAACCCTTGATGGACAAGTATGGTGTCGATTTGGTTTTGCAAGGCCATGACCATACGTATGCAAGGGGCTATGTGAAGAACGAGGGTAAAGGCCTAACAGTCGTAAAGGATGCTGGTACTATTTATGCGGTTTCGGTCAGTGGACCAAAAATGTACGAATCAAAAGACCAAGAATGGATGGTGAGAAGAGGGGAATATACACAGCTATTCCAGATAATAACCGTTTCGGAAAATTCTATAAAATATGGTGCGTACACTCCTATAGGTACCCTTTACGATGCCTTTGAACTTGTAAAGAAAAATGGAAAGAAGAAATTGATCAACAAAGTACCCAAAAGCTCCGTCCGCTTGAAAAAAAATCTAGTAGCGCCAGAGTAAGGGTTGTGTAAAAAGTGTTATAAAGTTTGAATTGGTCAGAGGTGGGTTATTTCCCCAACAATAGAAATGGCCACCTACGGCAAATGAACTACCTTGATGCAAACGTACGAAGTATCAAAAACGAAAAGAAAAAAATCCCAAACCAGTCTGCCTTTTGGTTCGGTGCGTTGTAGATATGTTTCATATAGGCGGTAAAGGCCTTTTTGTCCTTCCATATCACATATCGGCAGGCATTACGTATCTGGTGCACCACGCAGATATGGGTCTTGGGCCCCTGTTACAGGTTCTTGATCGTATCGTTAAACCCGTTCAGGTTGTCGGTCGCGGTAATCAGCATGTCCTCGGTGCCGCAGGCCTTGATATCGGTAAGCACCGACATCCAAAAAGGCCGAGGACTTCCTTCTTGCCGTCCCTGCGCAGGCCGACGGCGATATAAACGGTCTTCTTGATGACCTTGGCGTAGAGGGATATGATCACGTTCTCGATGCCGTAGACCATGTTGCCCCGTTTGGGCACTATCATGGGGGCGAAGGGCGCGTCCCTGTCCCTGGGCGCGGCGATCTTGGATTCTCCCCGAAGGAAGCAGGCACCTTTTTGGTGTAATGCCCGTTGCGCGAGTTGCCGGCCTTGGGCCTTTGGCGCTTTTCGTAGTAAGGTGGCTATCCAGCTCGACCTCGAGCATCCCTACCCGGCAGGTTCTCGATGCCAAGCTTTTGGAGTGCCTTTAAAAAACCGTTGAGCTCATCTCAGGTCTTGAACTATTTTAAAAAATCGCCGTCGAATAATCCCTCTTTCTTCATACTGGTGTAAATATTTAAAGTTAAAAAAATGCGGGGGCACGCCCCCGCATTTTTTTATTTATACCCTTTATGAGATAGTCCCATTTACTAGAAATTTTATTTCTAATTGCCCCAGACCCTATCCCAAAGAAGGGATAAAAGCCGCTCTGCGTCCCGACGGAATTTTGGGGTTTCCTCAACCGTTAGCTTTCCATCGTTCTTAAGCAGATGGTAGCTAAAGGCAAACTCGGTCTCTTTGGGGTCCAGACTCATCAACCCAAATCGTAAATCATTAAAATAAAGGCCACTTTCGCGTTCATAGATGGTATACCAGCCTTCGCTTATGGCAATTAAACGCTTCACTTTATCCTCCTCTTTTAAATACCCCAACAACTGGTGGTTCTTGGGGTACGCCTCAAAATCGATTTCCTTGGTATCAAAAAAGGAATAGTTTCCTATAAGGTAGGCATCCCTGGTATCTATATTGGCTGTCCATAAAATGGTATTCAAAGGACTAGGTCTTATAGCAATATCAGTATACACAATGCCTTGGGCTTCCAAACTGTCGGTAAAGGATTGATAGGCCAATCCTTTGAGCACCAAAGTCAACAGCAAGTACGAACTGCTAATAATCAGTCCCAAACGATTATAACGTCTTCGCTTCGCCGATGTCCGATTTTGAAAAGCCGTTAAAATCAAGAAGAACAAGAAAGGAAGCGTGTAAAGGGGGTCAATAACAAAGATATTTTGAAATGCCAATCGAAAGTCAATAGGCCAAAATAATTGTGTGCCCCATGTGGTAAAGGCATCTAGAATTGGGTGCGTAAATAATCCCCAAAAGAAAAGCCACGACCAATTGCGCCAAGTAGCGTTGGCCTTACTATTCATTTTCCAGACCAACCAACCGAAGACCGGTGACATTAGGATTGCAAAAAATATAGAGTGACTAATGCCACGATGCAATTCTATAGCGGTTACGGTATCTGTAAAATACCTAGCGACGATATCCAAATCTGGAATAGTACCGGCAATGGCACCGTAGACCATGGCCTTATTTCCGACTTTCTTTCCCAAAACAGCCTCTCCTACGGCTGCGCCCAATACTATTTGTGTTAATGAATCCATTTAATAAAGTTCAAGTGTCAAGTTCAAGTGTCAAGCCTGTTGGCTACTATATAGTCGAAGTCCAAGTTCAAAAAATTAAGGTCTTTGCGAGGCCCGTTTTGGCCGAAGCAATCTGTTTAATCCTTGTTCCATAAATGGATAGATCGCCGCGTCGCAAGTACCTTTTTTCATCACTTCAATCTTATATCCGCTCCTCGCAAAGAGATCCTATTATTTTATACTATATACTTAATACTAATTACTATTTTTTCTAATCCACAATCCCCATCTTCTTCAACAAAAAAGAGGCATTCATATTCTGACAAATACCTTGCTTGAATTTATAGTCGAAATGCAGTTCGTCATTTATGATCTCCGCATCAAAATAGTGGTTTTTTACTTCTGGCAATTCCTCGGCAACTTCACAGAGACTTAAATCGTGCGTGGCTATTATCCCCGTTGCGTTTGAGGCCACCAAACGTTCTACGAATTTCCTAGATCCTTTTGCCTTATCCGTGCTGTTGGTTCCTTTTAGGATTTCGTCCAACACAATAAAATAGCGATCGTGCTGAATTTCGTCTACTATAAACTTTAGGCGTTTTAATTCCGAAAAGAAATAGGATTCATCGTCTGTAAGCGAATCCGTAGTCCGCATACTGGTAATCAATTTTATAGGTACATAACGCACCGATGTTGCACAGACCGGAAGCCCCACATTGGCCATTACCATCTGTAAGGAAACTGTTCTCAAAAAAGTACTCTTACCGGCCATATTGGCGCCTGTAATGATAAAGAACTCCTCATTTTTTATTTCAAAATCGTTCAATATGCTTTTTTTGGGATCCAATAGCGGATGTCCCGCTTTTTCCGCATGTATAGCTGTGCCTTCAGCTACAATGGTCGGAAAGGTATAATTTGGATGGTTGAACACATAGTTCCCCAAACTGTTCTGGGCATCAAAAAAGGCAATTACATCAAACCATTGTGCTACAGATGCGCCATGGTTCGCAATCCATTTTTCGATCTTTAAACTGGTGGCCAGACTCGCAAGGAACAAACCGTTCCCAAAAAAGAGATATATAATATTATTGTTCTGGTCCAATTTGGATAGTAATTTAGAAAAATCCTGCAACACCAAGGATGTCTTTCTTCCCTGACACAAGATCTGCTCTTTTTTGGCACGCAACAGCTCGGATGAAAATTCCTTTTCCTCGATCAAGGTCAGTAATTGATTGTATTGCTGAAAGGTTGACTGAATCTTAGCCGTAGACGTGCCCAAAGCAGTTATTTTCTTAGCAAAAGCTCCCGACATGAGCAGACCAAAAAAGAGCCAATAAACTAATATAGATTCCGGAACAACATCTAAAAAATACAGCGTAATCAAGGTAACGGATATACCCCCGAACACCCACGGCAGATACTGCATAATTTTGGGCACAAAGGACATATAGGATTTTAACCAAGAAACAATAGTGCTTGTCCCCGTCTCGGTTTTTGCCAAGGCAGCAGTGGCCGAAAAATCCTGTCGCCATTCAGGGAATTTGGCCAATTCCGAAATGCTTTCCTGCTTTTGGGCTATGCCGTCTATACTGTTTTCGGTAAGTATCGCCGCCAAGGTATCGCTGCCCTGTGGCAAGGCCGTTCTGTTTATGTATTGATAAAAAGAACCTTTACCGAACAGGTCTATATCCTGACTATAAAAATGTAAGGGGTCTTTATACACTTCGCCATCCGGTAGGGAATGGAATTTCCTTTCTAATACCTGAAGCTCTATTTCATTTATTTTGATGAGCTCCTTAATTTTATCCCGCTTCTGTTGCAAATCGCTATGCCTGGAAACCAAGAATAAAAAAGCCACTATCGTTACCAAAATAACAGCGGCCACCAACTTGGTATTGCCATACAGGAGATACACACCAAGGATAGCAGCCAAAAACACGCACAAGCGCACCATACTAGAGGCAAATAATTGCTTTTTTAGCTTGGAAAGCTCGGAAGTATGTTTTTGAATTTCAGATTGATAAAAAGAAGCGGCATCCTGCATTTTTGCGATACGGTTTTGCAATTAAAATGCAAAGATATGGATAAGAGACTGTTTGGAAATCCGTCAATTAGTTTCTTATTAAAAAAACATATTTCCTAACATTTGACATAGGACTAAAGGACGTAAGACGTAGGATTTTTTTTGTTCGTTCAAGTATTTGTCATTCAACGACGTAGGTTGTTATTATTTTTTCAGAGCCTTTATAGTTGGTTTTATGTCTATACCGGCCTGCCGCAGCTACGGTGTACCCACATCCTTACACATTGTGGTTTATTACTGAAATTTACATTTCATCGACCCTCCCCTTTTGGCAAAGGGGAGAATGAATTCCACTTTAGGGAAGAAAGAGGGGTTTCACCACACGAATAAGCTCAAACATCGCTATTTTTTAAGTTTAAACTTGGTATTCCTTGGCTATGGGGCATAACAGACCGCGGTCAAACCCTCCGTCCGCAAGCGGACACCTCCCTTTGGACAAAGGAAGGAGCTTTAAAATTTTAGGTTGAAAAAATCAATATTTGTGGGTATACCGTAGCTGCCGCAGAAAGGTCTAGAAGTCCAAAGTTGGGCTAGTTTATAAGTTCATCATCATGAGATACGTTGTAGAATCATAGAATTCAAGCAAGCGCATCCAGTTCCGCTTTTAGCTTTTTCGTGAATTTGGAAACCACCAAATCATAGGAATGGTCTATAAGTTCTTTAGTCAATTTAGGGTCTAAACGTTCGATGTGAACGCTGTTCCAATGGACTTTGCTCATGTGCCATCCTTCTATGATCTCCTCATGGTCTTCCCTCAGTTGTATCGCCCTTTCCGGATAGCATTTCAAGTTTACTTGGCTAGGCACCCGCTCCAGTCCGCAAAGTGCGAACATTTTTCCCATCACCTTAAAGACCAAGGTGACGGCATCAAAAGGAAATTCTTCCGTTGTTCCCTTTTTGGCAAGGCAATAGTTCCTAAATTCTTCGATGTTCATACTGCGCTATTTTGGTATTGATCTGTTCCGCTAGGGTAATCAAACTATCCCAAACATATCTAATTTACCAGAATGTTCTTTCCCCAATATCATCCGATAGTGTGGGTTTCTCGCTACTTCCCTTTAATTTATCATAGAAATCAATGGCAACTTTATTATTTTGCAAGACCCATATATACATATTGGAAGCCCCGTTGCGAGTCCTAATTTCATTGATAAGCCGATGCATTAATAAAGTTCCCAAACCTTTTCCATTGGCTTTGACACTTACATGAAGGTTATCCAAATAGGTACTATAAATAGCATCTTTATTAACATAGGCACAACAGAAAGCCAATAGCATACCGTCTTCTTCTGCAAGCACTATATACCGGTTTTCCGGCGAATGAAAACATCGCTCTTTCCAGACTGCCAGCCGCTCGGGCAGTACCTCAACATCTAAAAAATGGTCGCTGAAAGAACCTCTATAATTTTCTTGCCACCTTGTTGCATGTAATCTTGCAATGTTCTCGTAATCGGTTGTGCCAGCCTCCCTAAAAGACACCATTAGAATTAGATACTGGTGGAGTCATACACGATGACCTTCGTCCATAATCCGCTGGACTCCTCCACAAACTTTTTGTGTGGCGGTTCATCTTGGTAGCGTTGTTGCGCCTCCGCAGATTCAAAAGTTACGATCAAGGAATAGGTAAAGGAACCGTCCACCACATCCCTACTGGCGCTGGGCGGTGTGCCAATGAACTGTGTTTTGGCGTAGGCAGAGTTGTCCAAAAAGGTTCGGAGCGAGGTCTCAAAGGCCTTTCTGTCCGCTGGACTATCGGGATTTTTTAGCCAAAAATATACGGTGTGTGCAAAATTGGAATCAAATTGGTTCATTTTTTCAGTTGTTTGGCCGATGGCCGTTCCTATAGTAATTAAAAATACTAAAGTTATCAGTTTTCTCATAGTTTCATTTTTTGAGTTGGAAAGCGAATTTATAAAAGATAAATGGGATTGGTGTTAAATGATTGGCGTGCTATTGACAATCAAAATATCTCTGGCGTGTCGGGAGCGCAAGATGTGACAGTTAGGTTTGGTGTTATTATTTCTAGTTATTCTTTGGCAAGACTATTCAAAAATTCCTTTGCCGTCATAATTGGAAGTAACGATTGCTTGAAGTCCTTTCCGTTACGTGTTATTATTATGTCACATTCCGACTCCGTTGCTCCAAAATATTGCAGGGCATCCTCAAAATCCTTTATGGAGGAATTCAGGCCTTTTTCAATTGTCCGTTCGTCAATAGTGCATATTTTACTCAAAATCTTGAATTTCCGTAACTTTTCCCTTGCGACTTTTGAACTTTCATATTTGGAAAGAAAATAATTGACCGTGGCAAAAGAAATAGGAGAGACTACCATCGTCAGTTTTTCCTTTTCCGCTAAGCTTGCAATTTTGGCAATAGACTCGTAGAAGGGTTCTCTTTCGCCCAAAAAGTCCAACATCACATTGGTGTCAATAAAAATCCTTTTGCTCATTTGTATTTCTCCGTTAGATAAGCGGAATACTCCTTTTTATAATCTAAATCGGCGGGGATTTTTGTTCCGGTAGCTATACTTTTAACAAAAGGGGAGATTTCAAATCCATTTCCATTTTCCTCAGATGTGAGCGATTGAAGATAGGATTCCACAATTCGGGATAAACTCATCTTTTTATTGGAAGCGTATACTTTTGCTTTCTCAATAATTTCTTGATTCAGTTTTAATGTCAGTTTTGTGTCCATTCGAAACAATTTATACGTACAAATATAACAAAACAATGCGTATGATATTGTTTGTACTCATATTTAATGACAAGCTAAGGGTTTTGGCGAGTTACTACTGCAAACTAAGGCTTTATGTTTTACTGTTGATTTTATTAAACTCCCAGCTCAATTTTTGCGCTTTTGAACAAGCATCCTTTTACCTGTTTTGCCCCATTTTGATTTGTTCAGCATAGTGCCCACCCCTTGATCCTACTTCGACAAGCTCAGCACAACGCCTTCCAAGAGGGGAAGTCTCTTCCACTAGATGTTTTCAATCCACAAAAACAGTATAAACCCCTGTCTCTGCATTTAACTGAAAATCTGCATTCTCTATTTTAATTTCGTTGTATTCGGTAAACGCACAGCAATCCTCAGATTTCCGTTCCGCATCAACACGCAAGTTTGCAATATCCTTGTCCCCAACGCGAAGGAGGGCATTTACCTTTTCGGTTTCCCATCCTATGCCAACTATTTGGATACGGTTTAAATCGTCCTCATCGATAAAATCAAAATCAATGGCGGTACTATCATCAACATTCACAGCCCTCATTTCAATAGGGCTAAAGGTCTGATTGGTAAATAGGTTTTCCTTGGTAGTTTTATCCACCAATTCAAATATGAAGTTAGTAGGAGGCGTAAAACGAGCTTGTTGTTCGCAGTCGTCCTTACATCCTTGAAATAAAAGAAGGATTGAAAATAGCAGTACTGAAAATTTTAGCGGCTCTAGAATCATGTTCGGGATTTCTGCACCAAATGTAAAGCAAAATCCTTGTGTCTAACCTTGAGCCCACTCTAAAAAAGGGTTCCCCTTTGTGATTGGGAAAATTTCAATTTTTAATTATTTTAAGACAGATATTGATTTACCGTTGTTCGGAAAAAGGCTTCATCTGAATTTTTTACCTTTTTCGCTTTTTTCCTCTTTACCTTGGGTTCTCGGAGCAAACTCAACCTTCTATCTTTTTCTTTTGTTCCTCGGTAATGTTTAGGGCAGAGTAGTCCAGTTTCCAGCCAATGGTTTCTACAATTTTCTCGATCAGCAATACGGTTTGCAGCGCTTCTTTTCGGGCGGTTTCCATGAGTCCGCTTTCTGGAATTTTATCTAGGATGTGTTTTCTGGCCTCTTGGTTAAGGGTGGTCAAATCATCTGGCGTAAAGGTATTGAACATCCCGTTTTTTATGTCATAAAAATCCAGATGTGGCTCAATGGATAGGACTTCGGGCTGCGGAAAACTGGTCAGCACAATCTTCTTTTCCCCTCCATCGGCATGCATCAATATTTTTTGGAGGTCATAGCCTATTTGGGCTTTTGCCTTAATAACAATGAGTGCTTTTTTTTTACTACTGACCAAACTTAAAAAACGCTCCTTAGTATTCTCGTATTTATAAATTTCGGCGAAATCGCCTTCCACCGATATCAATTTACAAACGCTTTTTATTTTTTCCAGCAATACGGTCGATTGATGGTTGGTGAGTTCCTTATTCTGTTTTTTCTTAAAAAAGGAAAACAACCAGTACATGATGATGCCTCCCAAAATAAGCCCCAGAAACAACTCTAAAATATTATCCATGCTGTAAAGTTACTAAGAAAGTAAACTATTAGTGTTTTATTATATACAAGACCGGCCTGGTGGGACTGGCATCGTTCTCAAAAGGTGCCACTTGCAGGTTTAGAAAATAGCTGCCATCCGCAATGGAGTTGGGCACATAAATAAACTCGGTTATCGTGGCCTTGTGACGAACAGTACCGCCCACATTCCAAAATGCCTTGTGCGCCAAAAGTGCCCCGTTATCCTTTTCCTTGTCTATAGATGGCAAATCTATTAACAAATGCTGCACCCCTATTTCTACTAGAAATTGGGCAGCCTCTTCCAGCAGATAAGACGGATTTGTATGTGCATATTGCCGAGACATCTTAGATTTCGTATTGGGCAAAGTCCGTATGACAATGGCCTCTGGCCGACTATCGCCCATCGCATTTTGCAACTGCTTTTTCGTGATGATAAAATCATCGACCCTTTTTCCAGGTGCAATGGTAATCACCTCCGCCAAAAAGAAAAATCGGCTCAGACTTTGGTTTACCGACTGAAACTCTTTGGTAATATGCCCTACACATTCCGTATGCGTCCCATGTGCGTGTGGATTGAACCAAATGTCATTAAAATTGGTGCTGGCACCTTGTGCTATGCTACCTACAAAATCGCCATCTTTATGTGGCGCTATGTGTGGATGTGCCACATACCATGCATTTACATTAGTGGCATCGCCGCGCAGCGGCATGGAGATATCCAGCGGTTTCGCCAGGTTTATTTGGTATTCTTTTTTGTTGTGGTTTATGAAAGTCTTCATGGTAGTGCTTGTAATTCAAATTTACTTCATTTTAATCATGAAAAGGTCCGCAGCTATCCCATCCGCCAAAAACTTGCCTTTATTGGTAGCCAAAAGTACATCTTCATCCAAATACAATAAATGCTCTTGAATAAATCTATCCGCCTGGAGCATTAGATATTCCCTGTATTTCTTCCCAAATTCTAGCTCCACCCTACTTAGCGAAACGCCCCAAATGGTGCGTAGCCCTGTCATAACGTACTCATTGTACTTATCCGTCGTGGAAAGGACTTCGGTTTCCATGGGCAGGATGCCGTTGGTAATCGATTTAATATATTTTGGATTGTTATTGATGTTCCATCCCCGACTATTGCCATCAAAAGAATGTGCGGACGGCCCTATACCGATGTATTTTTTCTGTTGCCAATAGGCGGAATTATTTTTTGAAAAATAGCCTTCTTTGCCGAAACTTGAAATCTCATAGCAAGAATATCCAGAGGACGTGAGTGTTTCGTTCAGGATATTAAAATGTGCTTGGGCTACTTCATCTTCGGCAGGTTTTACCAAGCCTTTTTTAACAAAATCGAACAATGCCGTTTTAGGTTCCACAGTAAGGACGTAGCTAGAAATATGGGGAATGTTAAAGGACAGGGCTTTTTCTATATTCGCTTTCCATCGCTCTTCACTCATATTGGGCATGCCGTAAATGAGGTCGATGGAAATATTATCAAAGTGGCGCGTCGCCAGCGACAAGGAACCCATGGCCTGTTCGGAGGAATGCGCACGGTTCATCAGCTTTAAATCTTCCTCAAAAAAGGACTGTATGCCAATGCTCAGCCTATTGATCGGACTTTTGGCAAGCTGTAAAATCTTCTCGGGCGTAAGATCATCCGGATTGGCTTCCAAGGTTATTTCCGGATTACCGATTACCTGATAATTAGCGTAAACCGAGGCTATCAATTGCTCCAACTCCTCGGCATTCAATACCGAGGGCGTTCCCCCGCCAAAATAGATGGTTTCCACAACAATTTCAGCAAATTCCCCTTTGCGCATTTCCAGCTCCTTGCACAAGGCCATAACCATCGCCTGCTTCTTTCCCATGGACGTAGAAAAATGAAAATCGCAATAGTGACAAGCCTGTTTGCAAAAGGGGATGTGGATGTAGATGCCAGCCACCTCCGCCCCCAAAGGGGGAACTATTTCTTTTATTTTCAAATGATTTTGTTTCAATTATCCAAGTAGTTTGTATGCCAGAAAAACAATTTATTTAGTTTTCAGTTCGCAGTTGCATTAAGCAGTTAATCTTCTTTGACCCCAAACTTTCCAGGGTTATTTATCATATAATTAATCAGCCTACCTACTTCTTCACTCTCGCTATTTAGTTCTTCATAAATCTCCTCTCTAATGTAGCGACACTCTTTTCCGAACTCCAGCCAAGTTTGGGTTTCCGCATTTTCAGAGTCACTATCGGTCAATTTACTGGTAAAACTTTTCGGATATCTTCTTTTCCTGTAAGCCTCCGAAATATTTGCACTCACGCTACGTGAAGACCTTCTTATTTGATCGGTTAAAGAATACTTTTCCTCCTTAGGAAAGGATTTAGAAAGTTCGAATATCTTCATTGCAAGCGCAAACGATTTTTTATAAGCCAATAAATCTCGAAAACTCATAATAGGTGTTTTGTATATTGCTGATAAAATCAAAAAAATTATATATTCAGATATCTGGTAATTTGACTCAATACTGCTACTGCCTACTTACTGCCGCTGCTGCCAACTGCTACTGCGAACTGCGAACTATTTTACTTTCCCAGGATTATTTTTAATATAGGCACCCCACCCAGAATAACTATTACCAACCTCAACTTTGCCTTCATTATAAAAGTGACAAACCGCGGCGGCCAGTCCGTCTGTGGCATCTAAATTTTTTGGGAGTGTTTTTAGGTCCAGGAGGCTTTGCAGCATTTTGGCGACTTGCTCCTTACTGGCATTTCCGTTTCCGGTAATTGCCATTTTTATCTTTTTGGGCAGGTATTCCGTAATGGGAATTTCACGGGAGAGTCCGGCGGCCATGGCAACGCCTTGCGCGCGACCCAGTTTGAGCATTGATTGTACGTTTTTACCGAAAAAAGGTGCCTCAATGGCAATTTCATCCGGATGATAGGTGTCTATGAGCTCAATGGTGCGGTCAAAAATGAGTTTCAGCTTGGTGTAGGGGTCGCTGTATTTTTGGAGTAACAGCTCATTCATTTGAATAAACTCCATTTTTTTACCTACCACTTTTATAAGGCCAAAGCCCATAATGGTGGTTCCAGGGTCTATGCCTAGTATGATTTTTTCGTTTGCCAATCTTTTATTACTTGGTGTTCAATCGGATAGGGATTCTAAACTTGGTTTTGACCGGAATACCTCTTTTAAGCGCCGGCGCTATTTCCGGTACTGTTTTTAGACTTTGGACTACAATACCATCAAATTCTGGCATTTGTTTAAGTATAAAAGCATTTTTTTCTATATCCAATATTTCAATATCCCCGTCGGTATCTATGACAAAGATAACGGCTACGGTAGGGTTTTCATTCGAATCTACTATAAATTCAAATTCGTTCAGGGTTTCCTGAAAATGGGCGGTCAGCTTTTGCTCAAAACATTGCCGTTGCACTTCTTTTGCCGCCGTCTCGTCACAATCCAAAAAAAGTGGGTAGGTGTCTATGGAATTCCAGTCGATTTCCCGAAGTTCGGAATTGATGAACTCCTGTGTTCTTTTTTCCTTGGATTCAAAGAAATTACAAGAACATAGACTTAAGCAAAGTACAACGACAAGAAAACGCCCCATGGTATGAAATCTATGGCTGAAATTACGAATTTTTAATCAGTTGACTCTTTGACGTAATGTATTTGTTCCTTTAGCTCGGAAATCCGTTTTTGCACCATTTGGGATAAATAGGGCTGCTCTGTTCCGTACTGGGTTAAAAATCGTTCGTAGTAAACCAGTTTTTTAGAGGCATCACTATGCATCTGATCGAAGAGGGCGCATATTTGCCAGTAAATTCTAGGTATATCCGCATCTTCTTTATGTGCCAAAACGTAGTAATCAAAAGCACCCTTAAGATTTTCCTTTTGCCGTTCTATAGCTGCCAAGGTCTCGTACTCTTCTGCCAAATAGGGCGTTTGCACCACTATGGCCTTTTCCACATACACCTTTGCACTATCCAACTGTCTGTCTTTTAAGAACACCTGTCCCAGCTCAAAATAAGCAGCTGCGTTATCCTCCTCCAGAGCTATTGCCTTTTGGTACATTACTTTGGCCTTTTCAAATTCCCAAGTCTTAAAATAGGCCATACCCAATTTCATGAAAAGGAAGGTTTTACGCTCGCCCAAATCCACCAATTTCTCAAAGGAAGGAATGGCTTTACGGAATTCTTCATTATTAAAATAGGCCAAGCCTTTTAAGTTCAAAAGTGATACATCTTCTGGGTAAAGAACCAAGCCTTGGTTAGTGTAGGTAATAACGGAATCTTTTGAGCGCCTTACCAAATAGTACCTGGAGAGCTGAAAAAGACTTCTTAGATGTGTACTATCTGCTACTATTGCCTATTTGTAATGCGGTATGCTTTTATCTAAGTCGTTCTGTTCCTGTAGGGCTTCCCCAAGTTGGTAATGGTACTCTGGATTAGATGGATTTTCCAAACTCAATGTTTCAAAGAGCTTTTGAGCTTCCAAAGCTTTATTGGTTTTTAGTAACAGCTTGCCCAGTTCAAATTGGGCGAGTTGCTGTTTATCATCTGCCGCCAAGACCGACCTATATTGGGTAACCGACTTCTCATAATTCCCAATGGTATTATAGGCCCGTGCAATCTGTATCCAGGCATTTGTTGTGCCCAAACCTGCGTATGCATTGATTGCTTGGGTGTAATTGCCCGTGGCGTAGAGGCTGTCGGTGATACTTGATGTACCAGATTGGCCATATCCCAAAACAATGCTAAAAACCGTTAGTATGACTACTCGTTTTCTCACTCTTTATTTTTCAAGGTAATTTCAATTACACCGTTTTTCCCTTTTTCGCCATATTTATCTTGAGCGGATTTCCCTTTTAGAACAGCAACTGATGCTATGGCTTCGGGATCTATGGTTTGGATATATTCCATTGTAGTTTCAACGCCATCAATAAAATAGGTTGGCTTTTCATTATCGGGCAGTCCAATAAGTACATTATTGTCTGCAACCTTATACTCCGCCTTATCGGATATTTCTAGAACTACTAACGGTAGGTTAAGGTATTGAAAAACCAGTTCATCTCCTGTGTTTACAACTGTAACAAAATCGCCATTGAAGTCGGTAACTATTTTAGAGGAGCTCCCTTTCTGTTCAATATTAACTCCGGGAAGTCCTTTTTGGCCGTCTGAAACCACTCCCTTAATAAACCGTTTACCTCCCTCCATATAAGTAGAGGCAACCACATATATTTTTGAGCTAACAGTAGTCGTGGGTGCTGCGTCACTTGCAGTTTCGGTTGTCATCAATTTAAAGGTAATTGGAACAGAAAAAGGCACATTGACTTCTTTACCACTTTGCTTTCCTGGAGTCATATTTGGCAGAAGGTCAATAATTCGCTTTGCCTCGTTCTCTAGTAAAGGATCAAGACCGCGCATTTTAAGGTTTTTGACAACCCCATCCCTACCAATGGTAAACAGGGTATGGACACGCCCTTGAATTCCTTTTTCTTGTGCCTCTTTGGGATACTTAAAGTTTTTGGCAATATGCTGTTGTATCATTTCGTTAAAGCAGGCCCTTTTATCATCCCTCGCCTCGCAACCGGGAAAAACGGGGACTTCATCTACCACGAAAAAAGGGACATCAATAGTATCAGCATCCGCCTGAGATTTGGTTTCTTTTTTTATGGAGGCCGTCATGGATTTTTCAATAGCCCCAATCTGCTCGTCCAAGCTCTTAAGCTTCGGATTATTTTCTACTACGGTTTTCAATAACCGCTCACGTTCTGCCACCAATTCATTGTACTTTGATATACCTTTTGCTTGCTTATCTAATGGAAGAGAATTGTCCAATTTAAAAGTGATGGGGATTGAATAGGCTACCTCTACACTTTCCCCCTTATGTTTTCCTGCTTCCATATTTGACATTAGATCTATGATGCGTTTGGCCTCATCCTCCAATAATTTATCTGGTCCTCTCATTACTAAATTTTTAACCTTGCCATCCGTGCCTATGTTAAACATAAGATTTACCCTGCCTTGTATTCCCTTTTCTTGCGCTTCTAAAGGGTATCTAAAATTCTTACTGATGTGTTCAAACATCATTTCATTAAAACAGGCCCTTTTATCATCCCTCGCCTCGCAACCGGGAAACACGGGTACGTTTTCTACTTCGGCAAAGGGAGTTACAGGTGAATTATTAGCACTTGGATTTGGGAATAAGTACCTTTCATCCAAATCCAGACCCAAATCCAAATCAAATACCTCAAAAGAGTACGCTCCATCGGTCAACACAATTCCTTTATAATTAGATTCCTCTGTTTGGAAAATAGCTGTCATACTATTATTAAAAGCGCGCACCTCCTTACCTGTAAGATCTTTGACATTTTCAACCTCAAAGACCAACAAATTCTTGGAAAAACCTTTATTAGAATCCAAAAGCTTTATACTCGTACCGCCATTCTGAAACGTATTTTCAATGGAATACTTTAAGTTTTTATCCAATAGTTGAAAAGCAGTCGTATGCTGAACATAGCTTTGGTATCTAGAAGTTGAAGGGACTCTTTTTTTATTCAATTGATTTCGCCTAAAAAATGGTGCTTTAGCTCTTTCTAGACTATCCAAATAGATAGACATACTTCTCTCAGATAGAATTTCTTTTTTAAAGTAGATTTCCTTAGCTAGGAGATTTCCTTCTAAACCGCTTAAATACTTATGCTGGAAATCAAGAAAAACTTTAAGAATAGTACCCTTTTCAGCAAGTTCATTATCGATTTCAGAGTTAATTTTAGCAATTAAGGCTGCGTCCTCCGGGGTTTGTTCTTGCAAGTCAACATTTTCTGTTTGTGCTTCGAAGGACGTGTAAGCCAACATCCCCAAGACCAATGGCAGCAACAACAAATACTTTAACTGAAAAATTTTCTTCGATTTTGCTTTTTGTAACATGACGATTCGTTTTTTAATTAATGATTTTTTATAGAATTGATTGACAAAGGAGATATTCTGGGTCTGGAATACTTGGGAGAGCAGAAGGTCATAATGCGACTTGCGTTCCGTTTTGGGTACATGGGCATCGGCAATGAACTCGTGCAGTTCAGATATCCTGTTTTGGTACACATAGACCAAGGGATTAAACCAGCCTACAATGCGCATCAACTCAAAAAATACCAGATCCAAAGAGTGTTTTTGTTTTATATGCACCAGCTCGTGCTGGATGATGCTTTCGTGCTCTTTGGACAAAACTTTATCGCCCAAGAAAATGGACCTGAAAAAGGAAAAGGCCAGCTCGCTATTTTTTACGACAATACGGGTGAAATCGGGAAAACGATCCGTAATTCCTTGCTTTCGTAGTTGCTCTAATCGGTATAATTTATATGCAAAATACAATGCGGCCAATAGCATGCCTCCATACAGCAACCCCTCTTGCCAATAGAATTGAAAAGCGGGAGGTTCCGCCCCTGCAGCTGCAACTACCGCGCTATTGGTGTTCCAAAGAAATTCCGGATACACATAATACTGCTCGGAAACCGATGTTTTTAAGGCCTCTATCTTTATCCATGGCAGCACTAGGGACAATAGGTATGTTCCTATCAAATGGACCCTGTTCCATTGAAAAAAAGTTTCCTTTTTTAGGAAGAAGTCGTAGATGACCAGAAAGGCCAGTTGAAAGGCGATGCATTCTAGGATGTATTGTATCATTTTTTTTAAATTTAGACGTTAGACCGTCCGCTTTTGGCGGATTACAAGAGTCAAAAAACTAAACCACATGGCGCTATTATCTAGTCTTCCTCTTGCTTTTTGATTTCTTTTAAGATGGATTCCAGTTCCGATAAACTCATGTCGTTCTTTTTCATAAAGAAGGAAACCATACTTTTAAACGAGCCTTGAAAGTAGCCATCTACCAATTTAGTGATGCTCTGGTTGCTATAGTCCGATTTCTTCACCAACGGAAAATACAGATGGCCCCTACCCTCTTTTTCATGGCTCACAAAGCCCTTGTCTTCCAAAATTCGCACTATGGTAGATACCGTATTGTACGCTGGTTTGGGTTCTGGAAGCTGTTCTATCACCGCCGCGACATTGCATTTTTCCAGTTGCCACAATACTTGCATTAC
>Ga0075108_10000127_pt1 | contig 45268 bp, 39 predicted proteins | sample AntAceMetag02UK1_FD_69797 | JGI IMG/M metagenome (GOLD analysis project Ga0075108, IMG submission 69797) | Saline lake microbial communities from Ace Lake, Antarctica - Antarctic Ace Lake Metagenome 02UK1 | ecosystem: Environmental > Aquatic > Non-marine Saline and Alkaline > Saline | place...
CCGAAACCGGCCAGTCGAGCACCAGCCGGCCGCGCGACAGGACCACCGCCCGGTCGGCGATCGCGACGGCACGCGCGGTGTCCTGCTCGGCCATCAGCACCGCCGCGCCGGAATCGGCAAGCCGGCGGACGGTGGCGAACACTTGATCGCGCGCCACCGGCGCCAAGCCGAGCGACGGCTCATCCAGGAGCACCACCGTCGGGTCGGAAATCACCGCCCGGGCGATCGCCAGCATCTGCTGCTGCCCGCCCGACAGCCGCCAAGCCGTCTCGTGCCGCTTGTCGGCGAGCGCCGGAAACAGCTCTAGCATAGCGCCGATCCGCTCGGCGCGCTCCGCCGCGTTGCCGGGGGCGGCGATGTCGAGCGTCTCCTCGACCGTCAAACCCGGGAACAGCCGGCGGCCCTCCGGACTCCAGCCGATCCCCAGTCCGGCTCGGCGCTCCGGCGCAAGCCTCGAAATCTCGAGCGCGCCGACGTGAATGCTCCCGCCGGACACCGGGTCGGCGCCAGCCACCGCCCGCAGCAGGGTCGACTTGCCGGCGCCGTTCGGGCCGAGCACCGCCACCACGCTGCCCGGCGCAACGCTGAGCGACACCGGACCGAGTACCGTCGTCCCGCCGAGTCGGACCTCGAGATACTCGACGGTCAACCCGCCACTTGGGGGGGGCTCATCGGTCACGCCGCCGCCCCTAACCCGAGATAGGCCGCGATGACCAGCGGGTTCCCGCGCACCGTCTCGGGTGATCCCGACGCGAGCACCTTGCCGGCGTCCAGGCACACGATTCGGTCGGCGAGCGGCAGCAGGAAGTCCATGCCATGGTCGACCACCAGCACCGCAAGCCCGGAGCCGGCGAGTTCGCGCAGCAACCCGGCCAGCGCGACGCGCTCGCCCTCGGTCAGACCGGCCGCCGGCTCGTCGAGGATCAGCGCATCCGGCTCTGTCGCGAGGGCCCGCGCCAGGTCGAGCAACCGGCGCTCCGCGCCTCCGAGCGCCGACACCGGCACCGCCGCCCGGTCGCCGAGCCCGACACGCACCAGCGCCGCCATCGCCACCGCCGGATCGGGCGCCGCTACCGCCGCCGCTTCCAGCACGAACAGGCCGTCGGGGAACTCGGGATGCTGGAACCCTCGCCCGAGACCGAGCCCGGTGCGATGATGGGCCGGACGTCCCCCCAACGGCACGCCACCGAGCCGAATCTGTCCGGCATCAGTCCGTTCCAGGCCGCTGATCAGGTTGAGCGCCGTGGTCTTGCCGGAACCGTTGGCACCGATCAATCCGACGATCGTACCGGCCGGCACGCTGAAAGACACACCGTCGACCGCCGTCACCCCGCCGAACCGCTTGACCAGACCCTCGACCACCAGCGCCTTGCCGGCGCGCCGCCTCGTCACCCCGGGCGGGCCGGGGATCGCGGGCGGGCGCCGGGGCAAACGGTCGCGCAGCCAGCCGTCGATGCCACGCGGCACCAGGACGATCGTCGCCAGCAGCACGACGCCGTAGGCCACCAGGTAGGAACCTTCGAGAAAGCGGAACACTTCGGGCAGCGGGATCAGCAGCGCCGCCCCGGCGACCGCGCCGGCGGCGCTGCCGCGCCCGCCGACCACCGCGATCGCCAGGATAGTCACCATGACCTCGAAGCCGACGACCGACGGCGACACCACCCCGAGACCATGCGCCTGGAGGGCGCCCGCCAGCCCGCCGAGCGCGCCCGACGCCATGAACACGGCAATCCTGGATCGGGCGGCGTTCAGGCCGAGAGTGATCGCGGCGTGCGGGGCGTCCCGCAGGGTGGCCAGGGCGGCACCGCGCCGGCCGGCGGTGACCGACCAGGCCACCAGCAGGGCCACGGCAACGGCCGCCCAGACCAGGAGCAGCATGGCTTGCGGGCCGACGATCTCGAGAGTTCCGACACCGATCGGCGGCACCCCGTAGAGACCGTTGGCGCCGCCGGTAATCTCGAGGTTGCGGGCCGCCAGCAGCGCCAGTTGCGCCAGGCTGAGGGTCGCGAGCGCGACGTAGTGCGAGTCCAGCCGCGCGATCGGCGCGGCGACCGCCGCCCCCGCCGCCATCGGCACCAGGACGGCGGCGACGAAGCCGAGCGGGACCGGCAACCCCGCCGACAAGGTCAGCAGCGCGCTGGCGTAAGCGCCGAGGCCGAAGAACGCCCCCTGCGCCAGTGACAGCAGGCCGAGCCGTCCGAAGATCAGCTGGTAGCCGATCGCGGCGATGGCGTAGATGCCGACCAACGTGGCGATCCGGTGGGTGTAGGCGTCGCCGAGCGCCAGGACGGCCCCGAGGCCGGCGGCAGCCGCCACCAGGTACACCAGGTCGCGGCGGTCCAAGCCGCTCACGCCCGCCGCCCCGCCGCTTCGCCGAACAGCCCCTGCGGCCGCACCGCCAGCACGGCCAGCACGACCACGTACAGCAGCGCCTCGGCCACCAGATAGGAGGCGACGGCGGCGATCAGGGTCTCGAACACCGCGATCGCGAAGGCGCCGATGGCGGCGCCCCAGATCCGTCCCCAACCGCCGATCACCGCGGCGATGTAGGCCTTGAGCATCAGCAGGCTGCCGTCGCTCGGATCGACCAGATACTGGTTCGACATCAGCAGACCGGCGGCGCCCGCCAGCGCCGCCGCGAGCGCGAAGCTGACGGCGACCGTGACACGCACCGGGATGCCGATGGCGCGCGCCATCTCCGGGTCCTGGGCCGCGGCGCGCAGCCGGCGGCCGAAGCGGGTGCGCTGGAGCAGAACATGAACGCCGGCGATGAGCATCGCCGCCGTCGCGATCGTCGCGAGTTGCTGGTGCGCCAGGCCGATGCCGGCAAACCGCAGAACGCCGGCGTCGATCAGCGGCGGGCCGAGCCGGGGTTCCGGACCGATGCCGGCGTTCACGCCGTGCTGGATCACCAGCCCGACCGCGATGGTGGCGATGAACACCGAGGTCGGCGGCGCCCGGCGCAACGGCGCGTAGGCGATGCCGGCGACCGCGAGACCGGCCACCGCCATCACCGCCATCACCGCCGGCAGCACCAGCAATCCCGGCACTGGCAGGTCCGTCGGCAGCAGGGTGGCGGCGCCGACGGCCACCATGCCGCCCAGCATCGCCAATTCGCCGTGCGCGAAGTTCACCGCCCCGACCGCCGTGATGACCAGCACGAAGCCGAGCGCCACCAGCGCGTACACGGCGCCGAGCGCCGCGGCGTTGACCGCGAGTTGCGCAGCCGCCTCGATCACTTCACCCCGTCCACCGAATCGTATCGTTTCTTGATTGTCGGCACTCTCCCGTTGCCGTCGTAGCACACGATCACGGCATCGTGTGCCATGTTTCCGGTTCCGTCCGACACATAGGTCATCGCCAGGCCGGGATGCCGCCGGTCCGCCAGCCACGCCCTGACCGCCTGGGGCGTGCGCGCGCCGTCGGCCACCGCCGCCAGCACCGCACGGATGCCGTCGTACTGGCCGAGCGCGAAGGCGTCGGGCTCAACCCCGAAGCGCTCGCGATAGGCCTTCGTGAAGGCCACCACCGCCGGCGCCGGGTCGGAGATCGGCGACGACGCGGTCTCCGCGCACACGCCTTCGAGTTGCACCGGCTCGACCAGCGCCGCGGTCGTCGGCTGATGCATCGCCGAGCCGGCGACGATCGGCACCCCGAGGCCGATTCCGTGGGCTTGCCGTACGGCCAGGGCGGTCGGGCCGGAATGCAGCTGGAGGAGCAGCGAGTCGGCGCCGGCGGCGCGGGCCCGCTCCAGGGCGGGAACAATGTCCTTGATGCCGGTGTCGATCGCCTCCTCCAGCACCGGGGTCACGCCAAGCTGGGTCAGGGTGCGGACCAGGTGCTCGCGGCCGCTCTGCCCGTAGGCGGTTGTCTGGTAAAGGATTGCCGGCCGTCGCGCGCCCAGTTCCTCGACCGCGTAGCGGGCCTGGGCGACCTTGACCACCGCGTCGGTGGGGAAGAACCGGAACACCACGTCGTGGCCGAGTTCGGTGATGCTGGCGGTGCCGGACACCGTGACCAGGGGCACGCCGGCACGAGCCGCCAGAGGCGCCATCGCCAGCATCTGGGTTCCGAAGATCGGCGCGGCGATCGCCAGCGGCCGATCGCGGTCGAGGGCGCGCTGCAGGGCAGTGACGGCCACCTCCGGCGAGGTGGCGGTGTCGGCGACGTCGTAGGTGACGGTCACGCCGGCGGGCGGGTTTTCAAGCGCCAGCACGGCGCCGTTGCGCTGGGCGGTGCCCTCCAGCGCCAGGAAGCCGGTGATCGGCACCAGCACCGAGACCGCCACCGGCTCGGCGGCGCGGGCGGTCGGGACGGTGGCGGCGACCGCGGCGGCCGCGGTCAGCAGCAGGGCAGGCAGATGACGGCGCATGCGGCTCGCTCCTCGGGTACCGGCGTGGAGGGCGAGAGGGGTTCGGCCTTGCGATGGGGATCGTCCAAGACCGTGACGTCTCCCTCCGCCGGCGCGACCCGGTTCAGGTTCCATGGGTGTGATCTCAGCCCGCCGCACGTCGCGACAGGCACCCCAGCATCACGTAACGGGAACGAGGGTGGGGAAAGCGGCCGGCGGAGTCAACGTGGCACGAGATTGCGACCGAGGGGGTCGCGGCGGCTTCACCCAACCCCGCAGCGCTGCTATCGAGGAGGCTGCTGGTCGACCCGGCGGGCGCCCGCATGCGCGGCTGATCGGTGGGGCGCTCGCCCCGCCACTGATCAAGAAATATTTGTTTCCGGCCGAGATACGGCATTAGGGGAGCGCACCTCGGAGCGCTGCCGAGCCTCGGCGGATCAGGGTCGGGTTGCCGCGCTGCACGGCGTAGGGGTGGCTGGAAACGGCGAGGCGCCGGGTCAGCATGCCCAGCACCGCGGCGACAATGTCGTCGACCGGATTGCGCACGGTGATGAGGTCGTAGCCGGCCCAGGCCGCCATCGCACGTCGTCGAAGCCGATTACCGCGTCGTCCTCCGGGCCTCTGACCCCGCCTACCCGCACTGGGGATCCGATCACCGTTGCCGCTCGGTCCTCGCCGTGCTCCGATGTTGCGATGACCGTCACCGACCCGAACCTCGCCCCTCACCTCGAGCGTGACTTCGTCGGCTACGGCCGGACGCCGCCGCGCGCCGGCTGGCCGGGCGGGGCCCGGGTCGCGATCAACTTCGTGATCAACTACGAGGAAGGCTCCGAGTACTCGATCCCCGACGGCGACGGGTTCTCGGAAGCCAGCCTGACGGAATCGCCGGACTCGCCGAACGGGCCCGGCTCGCGCGACCTGGCGGCCGAGAGCATGTTCGAATACGGGACCCGGGTCGGGTTCTGGCGGCTGCACCGGCTGTTCACCGAGCGCGGCCTGCCGGCGACCGTCAACGCCTGCGCCCTGGCGCTGGAGCGCAACGCCGAGGCCGCTGCCGCGATCCGCGAGACCGACTGGGACATTTGCTGCCACGGCTGGCGCTGGGTCGAGCACTGGCGGCTGTCCGAAGCCGAGGAGCGCGAGCACATCCGCCGCGCCGTGGCCTCGCTGGAGCGCACCACAGGCGCCCGCCCGCTTGGCTGGTACTGCCGGCACGGGCCGAGCGTGAACACCCGCCGACTGCTGGTCGAGCACGGCGGTTTCCTCTACGACAGCGACAGCTACGCCGACGAGCTGCCGTACTGGACGCGGGTCGGGGGCTCGCCGCACCTGGTGGTGCCCTACTCACTCGCCACCAACGATTCGAAGTTCTCCCGCAACCACTTCCCGACCGCCGACGACTACGTCGCGCACGTCAGGGACGCCATCGACCTGCTGTGGGAGGAGGGCGCGGAGACCCCGCGGATGATGTCCTGCGGCCTGCACCTCCGGTTGATCGGCCACCCGTCGCGCGCCGCCGGTCTCGCCCGGCTGCTCGACTACGCCGCCGGCAAGGAGGGAGTGTGGGTGACCCGGCGCCTCGACATTGCCCGGCACTGGGCGGAGCGTCATCCGGCTCCCTGAGGCGGTCGGAGCCGGCTACACTGCTGCCATGCTGCGCGAAGCCGTCGACTGGCTGGTCACCCCGAGCCTGCCGTTCGCCCGGCGCACCGGGCACCTCTCCGAATTCGTGGCGATCGCCGCCCGCCGGCGGCGGCACGCGGTAGCGTGGGCGCCGCACGAGGCGCGCAGCCGGGCCGCGGTGCTGCGGGCGGCGCAGCGGGCCGACCCGGGCAGCACCGCCGTCATCCTCGGTGCCGGGCACCTCTACGACGTGCCGCTGGCGGCGCTGGCGGGCCAGTTCCGCGAAGTGCGGCTGGTCGACCTGGCGTTCGCGCCGGCGACCAGGCGGGCCGCTCGAAGTTTCGGCAACGTCGTCTGCGTGACCCACGACGTCACGGAGTCCCTGCCGACCCTGCTGACGGTGGCGGCTCCGTCCTTCCTGCTGGACGACGCCGAGATCGGGTTCGTGGCGTCGGTGAACCTGGTGTCGCAGTTGTCGGTGGTGCCGACCCGGCGCCTGGACGACGAGGCGGGCGACCGCCTCGCCCGGGCTTTGGTCGAGGCCCATGTCGCCTGGCTGCGCCGCCTGCCCTGCCCGGTCGCGATGGTGTTCGACCGAACCGTCGAGATCGTCGAGCGCGGCGGCGGAGTCGTGGCCTCCATCGACCCCCTGAATGGCGCGTTCGCGCCGGATCCGCACGAGACCTGGATCTGGGACATCGCGCCGCTCGGAGAGATCGATCGCGACCACGCCGTCCGGCACCTGGTCGCCGCCGTCGACCGCCTGTAGCCGTCGTCCCGCTTTCGCGAGCCCGGCCGCGGCGCGTCCGGGCCTGTTGTGACTTGGTCACAGCCAGCACAGACCGGTCACGCGACCCGACGCCCCCTCTGGAACAGGTTAGTCGCCCAGCACCCCCTTCGACGGGTTGCGCCCACAGGGTGACGCGGCAACCGGCTCCCACCCATCCGGATGCCCGCGGCCTCGCCGCCACGAGGATGCATGAGGCACGCCGGAACGCGCACACGGGTTCGGACGACGCGGAAGCGGATGTTCGAGATCCGGCTCTGGCAAGGGCTGGACCCAACGGCCGCGCCGAACACCATGATCGCGATGGCCGACAACGAGACTGATGCGCTGGCGCTCGCCGAGCTGGGTTCCGCCGAGATCATCAGCTTGGTGGCGCTCCCCGGGCGGGTGTCGACGGTCGGCCCGAGCCGCGTGATCGGCTGCACCCGGGTGGTCTGGTAACCCCTTGGGAAACACCCGGGGCTTCTCCCGCGAAGCCCGGTCATGCGCTACGCATATGACATTCGGAACGCATCCTGAGCGCGGACTTTGAACGAACTACGGTCCGAAGCCTCGACGGTACCGGCTAGGCAGCCCCAGGCGCGGCGTCGGCAGGGGCTTCGCAACGGGCCAGAATGACGCGAGCGGCGGGAATCTGGACACGCGCCACCGTGCCCTCGCCGAGAACGCTTTCCAGGGACAGCCTGCCACCGTGCGCCTCGACGATAGCCCGGCTTATCGCCAGGCCGAGGCCGGTACCGCCATGCTCGCGGGACAGGTGCGAACGGACCTGCTCGAACGGTTCGAGAACCCGCTCGAGATCCTCCTTCGGGATACCCGGCCCGTTGTCCGCCACCGTCAGGACGTACCCGCCGGCGTCGTCGAACTGATCGCGGATCTCGATCCGGCCGCCGGCCGGCGTGAATTTGACGGCGTTCCCGACCAGATTCAGGATCACTTGGCGGAGACCGCGGTCGTCGGCCAGCAGCCGCGTCCCGACAGTCGCCAGTTGGGCGCCGACGGCAATCCGCTTCGTCTGCGCCTGCGGTTGGATCATCGCCTGGGAATCGGCGACCAGGGTGGAGATGGCGACCTCCTCCTCGCGGATCGTATAACCACCGCTATCCATCCGGGACATGTCGAGCAGGTCGTTGATCAGATTCATCAGGTATTGCGCGCTGGTGTGGATGTCGTGACCGTACGAACGATATCGTTGCGAAAGGTCGCCGAGCATCCCGCTGCCGAGAACCTCGGAGAACCCCAGAATGGCGTTCAGCGGGGTCCGCAGTTCATGGCTCATGGTGGCGAGGAACTGAGTCTTCGACCGGTTGGCATGCTCGGCCCGATCGCGCGCCTCGGCCAGGTCGTCGTGGTAGCGCTGGATCGTGGCGATCATCTCGTTGAAGCCGTCGATCAGGGTTCCGACCTCGTCGTCGCTGGAACGCACGGCCCGGGCTCCGAAGTCGTGATCGGCGGACACTCTCTGCATCGTGGTGGCCAGATGCTCGATCGGTCGCGAGATCGCCTGGCCCAGCAGCCGCGCCAGCAACCAGGCAATGACCGCGGCGCCGATCATCACCGCACCGCTGATCAGCAAGATCTCCCAGACCGCCGCGTCGAGCTGACTCAGAGTTGCGCACAGCTGAAGTTTTCCGAGATCCCGGCCGGCATGCTCGACGTCGAGGGTGAGCAGGCCGTACTGGTCGAGCTTACGGAATCCCCGGTCGGGCCACTCGAGCCCTGGGGCGAGCGTTCCGTGGGTGGCGAACACGGTGCCGTCCCGGTCGAGCAGTCGCGCGTAGACCACCAGTGGCCGTGACGTCAGGGTCGAGAGGGTCTCCTTGGCTGCACGGGCATCCCCAAAGACCAGGGAGGCCTCAAGGTTGGCGGAAAGAATCCCACCCACGGCAGTCAGTTCCTGCCGCAGCGCGGCGCTCCGGGACTCATAGGCGTGCCAGGCCGTGAACGCGGTGACCACCAGGATGGCCGCGACGCTGATCGCAGTGGTCAGCCAGATGAGCTTGCTGCGGATCGAAACGATACCGGGCCACTTCACGGCACTGTCCTCCAGGCCTTGCCGTCCACGATCTCGGCGAGCCGAAGGACCTTGGAACTCAGAACCACGCCGCTGCGCTTCAGCTCGTCCAGATTGATGCGGAAGCGAAACTGCTTATTGTCCAGGAAGAGCTCGATGTGCCCCCCGGCGCGGGCGAACCCGGCGGCGTCGGAGACCAGCAGCATGTGCTCCCGGCGGGCGGCGGCGAGCAGGTCCGGCATCGTCTCGGCTGCGTTCGGCGTCCCCGTGAACAGCAGGTCGCACTTGCCCAGCCGGGCGACCGTACGCTCCACCCGAACCAGCTTCACCCGGCGCTCACCGGCGGTCGCGGTGTCCCATCCGGCGAACACCCCATCGTCAAGAACGCCGTTCTCCAGGCAGAGCGTCACCATTCCGGCGTTCACCGAGCCGTTCAGCCAGGAGGCGTATTGGGCGAAGTTGTAAAGGAAACCCGCCTTGATCGTGTCCTGACTGAGTTCGCCCGACCGCGCACTGCGCTCCGGCAGCAGCAGGCAGAACAGGCCTGCCAGCAGCACGGCCGCCGCCACTGCCCGCCGCCTGGGGGCACCCCCTCCGGGAACGCCGTTCGACCGGCGTTTCGACCGCGACGTGAGGCGAACTCCAGACACGGTCAGAACTTGAGAACCAGAGTCGCAAACAGGCTGCGCTCGACCTCCGTCGCGAGCGGCGACGGATTGGCGGCGCGCTCGGTTCCGAACTCCTGCCGCCCGTCGCTCAGCAAGTTGCGGCCGGTCAGGGCCACTTCCACCGCCGGGCTGGGCGACCAGGACAGCCGGGCATCGACGTCCACATAGCCGTCGACGTTCAGGTTGCTGAGTTCGTCGACGACTCTGACCACCGTGTCGAACCGCCAGTTCGGCGCGAGGTCGTAGAACGACTGGAGGGCGACCTGGTGCTTCGGCGAATTGCCCTCGGCACCGGCCGGGGCGTCCAGATCCTCCTGCAGCCAGGAATAGCTGCCGCGCAGTCGCCAGGACGGCGCCGCGTGCCAGGTGGCGGAGAACTCGGCACCGTAGGTGCGGCCGTCGGCGTTCTCGTTGATCTGCACCGGCACCTCGAGGAACGGCGTGCCGTAGTCGGTGTTGAAGATCGTGGTGCCGGCGGCGGAGTCGAGCAGCAAGCCATCATAGGTGTTGTAGAACCCCGCGACGTCGACGGAGAGGTCGGACGAGAGCCGGGCCCGATAGCCGGCCTCGTAGGCCGTGATGCGCTCGGCGTTGAGTTCGCGCGTGCCCTGGATCGACACGGCGAGCGGCAGTCCCGACGGGTTGGCCGCGGTGTTCGGCGGGATCACCACGTTGCGGATGATACCGTTGGTCTCCACCGTCGACGGCGTCCGGACCGCCTGGGAAACGGCGGTCCAGACCGCGTGATCGGGCGTGATGTTCCAGAGGGCACGGGCCGACGGCTGCACCTCGGTGCCGGAGATCGAATGGTGCTCGATCTTGGTGCCGAGCGTGAGTTCGACCCGGTCTTCGAGGAACCGCCGGGACCCCTGCAGGAAGCCGTCGACGATCTCGACCGACTGGGAGTCGGGATCGATCTGGAAGCTGAAGGCCGGTGTATCGACAGCGTCGTGGACCAGCCGGAAGCCGCCGCCCCAGGTCACCACGATCCCGGCACCCGCTAAGAAGCGGTGCTGGGCGTGCAGATCCATGGTCGTTAGGGTTGCCTCGACCACAGGAGTGTCGATGTCCATGTATTGATGGTCGAGGAAGCCCTGAACCGAGAGGTTCGAGCCGGCGCCCAGGTGGCGATCCCACCGCCCCAGGACGAACGCGCCATGGCGGTCGGTGTCGCCGGCGCTCAGGTTGGAGTACGGTGTCGTCAGCGACGGGGTCAGGCTTCGGTCCCCGGCGGCGACCGAATTCGCGCCGGCCTCCAGGAGAACGGTGTCGCGGCCCGACGGGGTCCAGTCGATCCGCAGATCCGCCCGGCCGCTTTCCCAAGCATCGTTGCCGTCGCTCGAACCGGACAGGTTGGTGTCGTCGTTCGCTTCGGCCTGGACGGACAGCCGGTAGCTCCCGTCATTCCCGATGACTCCACCCTGTCGGGCCGCCATCCGACCCAGCACTTCGGTGCCGGCGGCGATCTCGACCCGGGCGCCCAGGGTGTCGGCGGAATGCCTCGTGATGATGTTGATCACGCCGTTGACCGCGTTCGCCCCCCACAGGGTGCCGCCCGGGCCGCGCACCACCTCGATGCGCTCGATGTCGTCGATCGGGACGTTGTGACGATCCCAGAACACTCCCGAGAACAGCGGCGAGTAGACGCTGCGGCCGTCGATCATCACCAGCAGCTTGTTGGCGAAGCGGCTGTTGAACCCACGAATGCTGACGGCCCAGGAACTGGCGTTGATGCGGGCCACGTTGACGCCCGGAACCAGCCGGAGCGCGTCAGGCAGATTGGTCGCCCCCGAGCGCCGGATCTCCTCGCGCGGGAGGACATAGACCGCCGCCGCGGCGTTCTGGGCACGCTCGGGCTGCTTCGAGACCGTCGTCACCTCGACGTTCATCAGGTATTCAAGCGACATCTGGGTGATCGGATTGGCCGGCTCCGCCGCGCCGGCCGTCCTCGGGGCATCGACGGCGAGTCCCGATGCCAGTATCGTGAGAAGAACGAGCCTAGTCTTGCGGACCATGCCGCGCCCTCCCCCAGATCGAACATTCGGTCCTCGTTGTGGGCCATGAGTTGTAAAAATTCAGTGAAGAATATTGACTTAGAGGCGTGCCGTTCGTTCCGGCGCGCACCCGGCGCGAAAGGCGCACCGACGATGTCTCCGCACGCCCTTCAGGATCTCCAAGCCTTGGTGCGCCCGCGGCGGCTGGCGGCGACGGGATCGATACGGCCGGGTCAGGTCGCGGACATCCCTGCGCTGTTGCGGCTGGAGGAGGCCTGCTTCGACAGCGACCGGCTGTCCCGGCGCAGCTTCAACCACGTTTTGACCAAGGCCAAGGCGTCGCTGTTCGTCGCCGAATCAGCACCCCACGGGTCCGATCCGGGCGGCGCGATCATCGGCTACGGCCTCGTGCTGTTCCATCTCGGCACGGCGCTGGCTCGCCTGTATTCGCTCGCCGTGCATCCGTCGCAGCGTGGACGCGGCATCGGCATCCAGCTCCTCGACTACGCCGAATCTGAGACCCGGCGCCACGATTGCGTGGCGCTGCGCCTTGAGGTGCGGGCCGACAACGCCGCCGCGATCGCGCTCTACGAAAGCCGTGCCTACCGCCGGCTGATCCCGCTGCCGCACTATTACGAGGATGCCTCCGACGGCTGGCGCTACGAGAAGCGGATGCGCTTCAGCCCGTCGCCGACCGTCCCGCAGGTGCCGTACTACCATCAGACCACCGACTTCACCTGCGGCCCCGCCTGCCTGATGATGGCGATGACGGCGCTCGACCCGTCGCGCACCATGGACGCCAACGACGAGATCCGGATCTGGCGCGAGGCGACCACGGTCTTCATGACGTCCGGACACGGCGGCTGCGGCCCCTACGGTCTGGCGCTCGCCGCCCACCGCCGCGGCTTCGCGGTGCGGGTCGTGGTGACGGAGACCGGACCGCTGTTCCTCGACACCGTGCGCAGCGCCGAGAAGAAGCGGATCATGGCGCGCGTCCACGAATCGATCGAGGAAGATTTCCACCTGGCCGGGCTGCCGGTGGAAATCGCCGCGATCAGCGCCACCGACATCCGCGACGCCTTGGAGGCAGGCTGGATCCCGATCCTTCTGATCAGTTCGTACCGGTTCAACGCCGAGAAGGTTCCCCACTGGATCGTCGTGACCGGCGTCGACGATCGCTTCCTGCTGGTGCACGACCCCGACATGGACGACGACCTCCTGAAGACCGACATGGACTGCGTGCACGTGCCGGTGCCGCGCGCCGCCTTCGACAGCATGACGCGGTTCGGCCGATCGCGACTGCAGGCGGCGGTGTTCGTCCGCCGCCGGGAGACGGTGGCGTGAGCGCGCTGGTCGTCCTGGTGGACAGGCCGGAGGACCTGCCGATCCCGCCCGAGGGGTTGCGGGTCGTCAAAACGCGGGACTACCTCACGCAGCCGACCAGCTTCGGCGACGAGACGGTGCGGATCGTCAACCTGTCGCGCGACCTGGTCTACCTCGGTCAGGGCTACTACGCCTCGCTGCTGGCCGAGGCCCGGGGTCACCGGGTCATCCCGTCGGCCGCCGCCATCCTGTCGCTGAAGGAGCGCAGCCGGGCCTGGACCGGGATGCGCGCGGTCGAGCGGGTGCTGCTGCGATCGCTGGCGCGCATCAAGGAAACCCCCGAGGCGTCGTTCTCGATCGACGTCTACTTCGGGCGGACCGCCGACCACCGCTACGAGCGCGTCGCGCGCGAGGCGTTCGACCGGTTCCGGGCGCCGATCCTGAGGGTCCAGATCCGCCGCGATCCGGAATGGGGCTTCTACGTGAAGGCGATCCGGCCGCGCACCGTCGACGAACTGCACGCCGCCGAGCAGCCGACCTTCGCGGCCGCCCTGGAGGCTTACACAAGGCGCGCGTGGCGCGCGCCGAAGGGCCCCAAGCGGGTGCGCTACACCCTGGCCGTGCTGCACGACCCGAAGGAGGCGCTGCCGCCGTCCGACCCTAAGGCTCTCGCCACCCTGGAGCGGGTCGGCGCGCAGATCGGCGTGTCGGTCGAGATGATCCAGCCGAAGGACTACGCCCGGCTCGCCGAATTCGACGCGCTGTTCATCCGCATGACCACCGCGCTCGACAACCCGACCTACCGGTTCGCCCGCAAGGCCGAGGACGAGGGCATGCCGGTGCTCGACGACCCGACCTCGATCCTGCGCTGCACCAACAAGGTGTTCCTGGCCGAGACCCTGGCGGCCCGAAAGATCCCGGCGCCGAAGACCCTGGTCCTGGACGCCCGCAGCCTGAAGCGGGCGACCGACGAGCTGTCGTTCCCGATCGTCCTGAAGATCCCCGACGGCTCGTTCTCGCGCGGCGTGATGAAGGCCGACAACCTCGAGGCCCTCAAGCGCATGTCGAAGGAACTGTTCGCCGACAGCGACCTGATCCTCGCCCAGGAGTTCATGCCGACCGAGTTCGACTGGCGGGTCGGCGTGCTGGACGGCAAGCCGCTGTTCGTCTCGCAGTACACGATGGCGCCGAAGCACTGGCAGATCTACAACCACGGCGCCAGCGGACGGGCCAAGCACGGCGGCTTCCGGACCCTGCCGATCGAGGACACCCCGAAGCTGGTGCTGGACGTGGCGGTCGCCGCCACCCGCCTGATGGGCCAGGGCCTGTACGGCGTCGACCTCAAGCAGAACGATCGCGGCGTCTTCGTGGTCGAGGTCAACGACAACCCGAACATCGATTCCGGGGTCGAGGACAAGGTGCTCAAGGACGCGCTGTACCGCACGATCCTGGACTCCTTCATCCGGCGGATCGAGGCGGGGTGAAGGGTTCCTTGATTTGACGGACCGGCGGAGCCGCCTATCCTCTTAGGCGGAGGTTCCGCCGATGACCCGACGCCGCCCGCTGCTCGCCCTGCTCGCCCTGCTCGCCGCCGCGCTTCTCGGCGTCGCCGCGGCCGCGCCCTCGTCGGCGCGCGAGAGCCTGACCATCGGCCTGACCCAGTACCCGAGCACGCTCAACCCGATGATCGACTCGATGCTGGCCAAGTCCTACGTGCTGGGAGCTGCGCACCGGCAGCTCACCATCGAGGGGCACGACTGGACGCCGGTCTGCCAGCTCTGCGTCAAGCTGCCAAGCCTGGAGGACGGCGACGCCGAGCGGTTCCCGTCGCAGACCGAGGCGGGCGAGCCGGTCGATGGCGTGCGCAAGACCTACGAGCTGCGGGACGACGCGTACTGGGGCGACGGCACGCCGGTCACCACCGACGACGTGCTGTTCGCCTGGGAGGTCGGCCGGCACCCGGACACCGGCGTCGCCAACTTCCGGGGCTACCGCGACGTCCTGGAGATCGAGGTCCACGGGCCGAAGCGGTTCACCGTGGTCGCCCGCAAGCTCGACTACCGCTACCCGTCGATGGGCGACTTCAACGTCCTGCCCGCGCATCTCGACCGCCCGGCCTTCGAGGTCCCCCGCGAGTACCGCAACCGCACCCTGTACCAGACCGACCCGACCAACCCCGGCCTGTGGAACGGCCCCTACCGGGTCGCCGGGATCGAGACCGGCGCGCGCGTGGTGCTGGCGCGGAACGATCACTGGAAGGGTCCGCGGCCGGCGTTCGCGCGCGTCGAGATCCGGACCATCGAGAACACCTCGGCGCTGGAGGCGAACCTGCTGTCCGGCTCGATCGACATGATCGCCGGCGAGCTCGGCCTGGAGACCGACCAGGCCGTGGCGTTCGAGAAGCGCCACGGCGCCCGGTACCGGGTCGAGTTCAAGCCGGGGCTGATCTACGAGCACCTGGACGTCATGCTCGACAACCCGGTGCTGGCCGACCGGCGGGTCCGTCAGGCGCTGATCCTGGCGCTCGACCGGCAGGCGATCAGCGAGCGGCTGTTCGCCGGCAAGCAGCCGGTGGCGACCACCAGCGTGCACCCGCTCGACTGGGTGCACACGACCGACGGCGTGCCGGCCTACGGCTTCGACCCGGAGCGCGCCGCCGTCCTGCTCGAGGAGGCCGGCTGGAAGCCGGGCCCGAGGGGCACGCGGGTGAACGAAGCCGGCGAGCCCCTGGCGATCGAGCTCATGACCACCGCCGGCAACCGCACCCGCGAGTTGGTCCAGCAGGTCCTCGCCGACTACTGGAAGCGGGTCGGCGTCGAGACCCGGATCCGCAACGAGCCGCCGCGGGTGTTCTTCGGCGAGACCGTGTCGAAGCGGCGCTTCACCGGGCTGGCGCTGTTCGCCTGGCTGTCGGCCCCGGAGAGCCTGCCGCGCACCACCCTGCACTCGGAGTCGGTCCCGACCGAGGCCAACAACTGGGCTGGCCAGAATTCCACCGGCTTCCGCAATCCCGAGATGGACCGGCTGATCGAGACCGCCGAGATCGAGCTGGATCGCGACCGCCGCAAGGCGATCTGGGCCGACATCCAGCGGCTGTACGCCACCGAGCTGCCGGCGATCCCGCTGTACTTCCGCGCCGAGAGCTACGTCCTGCCAACCTGGCTCGCCGGGGTGCGGCCGACCGGGCACAAATACAGCACCACCAACTGGATCGAGGACTGGACGGTGGCGGAGTGACCCTCCGGGACCCGCTCGGCGGGCAGCTCGGGATGATGGGGAGCGGGGAATTCTGTCGCCCTGAGGCGCCGCGCGTGGCGCGGCCACGAAGGGCCGGCTAGCCGGTGCTGCGCTACATTGCCTTCCGCCTGGTCCAGGCGCTGGCCGTGCTGGTGCTGCTGTCGGCCGCGGCCTACGGCCTGCTGGGGCTGATGCCGGGCGACCCGATCGACCTGATGGTCGGGTCGGATCCGCGCATCACCTCGGAAGACATCGCCCGGCTGAAAGCGCTGCAGGGCCTCGACCGGCCGATCTGGGAGCGCTACCTGAACTGGCTCGCCGCCGCTCTGCAGGGCGATCTCGGCTACTCGCGGCTGTACACCCGCCCGGTGCTCGACATCGTCGCCGAACGGATGCCGCGCACGCTGCTGCTGATCGGGCTGGCCCTGGCGCTGGCCCTGGCCATCGCGGTTCCAGCCGCGGTGGTGGCGGCCCGCAACCCCGGGGGATTCGTCGACCGCGGGGTCAACCTGGTCTGCTTCGCCGGCATCTCGTTGCCGCCGTTCTGGCTGGCCCTGCTGTTGATCCTGCTGTTCGCGGTGGTGCTGGGCTGGCTGCCGGCCGGCGGCACCGCCAGCGGCGACGGCAGCGGCGGTGTGCTGGACCGCGCCCGTCACCTGGTGCTGCCGGTCGCCACGCTGGCCGCCGCCAGCGTCGCCGCCTACACCCGGCACCTGCGCGCCGCCCTGATCGAGGCGCTCGGCGAGGACTACGTCCGGACCGCCCGCGCCAAGGGGTTGAGCGAGCGCGTCGTGACGACGCGGCACGCGCTGCGCAACGCCCTGCTGCCGGTGGTCACGCTGCTCGGCCTCGACCTCGGCAGCCTGGTGTCGGGCGCGCTGGTGACCGAGACGATGTTCGCGCAGCCGGGCATGGGCAAGACGATCTACGATTCCGTCATGGGCAACGACTACAATTTGGCGCTGGTCGGACTGCTGGTCGCCGCCGCCGCCACCCTGCTCGGCAACCTCGCCGCCGACGTCGCCTACGCCCGCCTCGACCCGCGGATCACCTACCGCGCCGAGACCGCCCCGTGATCCGGCGGCTCGGCCCCGGTGCGACGGTCGCCGCCGGCGTCCTCGGCACGCTGGCGCTGGCGGCGGCGGCGGCACCGCTGCTGGAGGCGGCCCTCGGGCTCGACGCCGAGGCGGTCGATCTGTTCGACCGGCTGCAACCGCCCTCGCCCGAGCATCCGCTGGGCACCGACGAGCTCGGCCGCGACCTGTTGCTGCGCCTGCTCTACGGCGGGCGGGTGTCGTTGACGGTCGGGGTGGTGGCGGCGCTGGCCGCGTCCGCCATCGGTACCGCGATCGGGCTGGCCGCCAGGGTATCTCGGCGGACGGGTCGATGCCCTGCTGATGCGCCTCGCCGACGGGGTGATCGCGCTGCCGCTGCTGCCGCTGCTGATCGTGCTGGCCGCCGTCGACCTGACCAAGCTCGGCTTGTCGCCAGAGGCGGCGGCGTCCGACACCGTGCTGCTTGGCCGGCTGGTCATCCTGGTGACGCTGGTCGGCTGGCCGACCACCGCGCGGCTGGTCCGGGCGGCGACGCTCAGCCTCAGGCGCCGCGACTTCGTGCAGGCCGCCCACGCGCTCGGCTACTCGCCGTTGCGGATCGCGGTCCGGCACGTCCTGCCGAACGCCGCCGCGCCGATCCTGGTGGCGGCGACCCTGGCGGTCGGCAACGTCGTCCTGTTCGAGAGCGTCCTCAGTTTCCTCGGTCTCGGCATCCGGCCGCCGACGCCGTCCTGGGGCAACATGCTGACCGGCGCGCAGGAACTGATCTGGGAAAGCCCGCGCCTCGCGGTATGGCCCGGGATGCTGATCTTCGCGACCGTGGTGAGCGTCAACCTGCTGGGCGACGCCCTGCGCGACGCCCTCGACCCGCGTTCTCGGAGGCGCTCGACCGGCGCTCAATAGTCGCACACGCGACCGTGCGATTGCGGCGGCCGGCCGAAACGGCCAGAGTCCGCCCATGATCGCTCTCCGCAACGCCCTGGCCGCCGCCACCCTCGCCCTCGGCCTTCTCACCGGATGCGAGGAGCAGCCGACCGCGCAGTCCGAGGGGCCGACCAATCTGCGCGAGGTGAAACCGCCCACCGGACCGGAATACACCGGCGACGTCTGCGTGGTGGTGCGCAACCGGGCGCCGTTCAGCATCACCGGCCGGGTGCTGCTGAAGTCCCGCGAGCGCGCCTCGTTCCGTCTGGCCCGCAACGAGACCAGTCGTCTCTGCCTGTCCGGCACCACCTACGGCAACGGCGCGGTCTCGTTCGTGCTGACCAACTTCGTCACCATCCCGATCTTCAGCTGCTACACGACCACCGACCAGGCGATTGAAGTGTTCGCTCGGCGCGCCAACGACGCCTGGCTGTACGACGCCAGCTGCCGGTAGCCGTCGGACGGACGATGATCAGGGGACGGCCACGGACTCCCGGCGGTCCTGGCGATCGATCGCGCGTGCGGCCCTGAGGTTGACGGCGAAGCAGGCGGCGAACACCGCCAGGCCCGACAGGTGCAGCCACCGCGCCTCCGGCCACATCATCGCCACCCCGAGACCGAGCAGCACCGCCCGCATGAGCCAGCCGACCGGCGCCTCGAGATGGCCGTCGATCGCGCCGGCCAGCGCGTAGATGGCGAAGAACGCGAAGAACGCGACCTCCAGGTCGTACCACATGTTGCCGGCCAGCATGGGCGTGTAGGCGAACAGGAACGGCACGATATAGAGGCCCTTGGCGAGCTTCCACGCGACGAATCCGGTCGCCATCGGCGGCGTTCGGGCGATCGCGGCGGCGGCGAAGGCGGTCAGGCAGACCGGCGGGGTGACGCCGGAATCCTGGCTCAGCCAGAAGATGATCATGTGCGCCGACAGCAGGATGGTCGTCAGCACCTCGGGCGGCAGGGCCTGCTGCTTGAAGACGTGCACGAAGTCGGCGGGGATAAGCCCGACCAGCTCGGTGGCGGCTTCGCGCGCCATCGGCAGCCCGATCTCGGCCATCCGGTCGGGCGCCAGCAGCATCAGCGTGGCCTTCGCCTGGTCGCTGAGCTGGCCGGACTCGATGGCGTCGATCAGGTTCGACTGGGCGATCAGGTCGGCCAGCGCCGGCGCCGACAGGGTGGCCAGCACCACGTAGGACGCCGTCACCGGCAATCCCATGCCGAGCACCAGCGAGGCCAGCGCGATCAGGATGAGCGCGACCATCAGGTTGCCGCCGGCCCAGTCGTTGATCATCAGCGAGAAGGTGTTGCCGATCCCGGTGGTGGCGATGGCGTTGATGACGACACCGACGCCGACCAGCAGGACGGCCGTCAGGATCATGTCGGAAGCGCCCTTGGCGAGCGCCTCGAACACCTCGCGCGGGCCCATACCGTAGCCCTTGCGCAGCCAGGACGTGGCGATCAGCGCGGCGATCGCGGCACCGGCGCAGTAGGTCGGGGTGAATCCCGCGATCAGCAACCCGATGAGCACGCCGACCGGCAGGAAGAACTGCAGGCCGCCGCGCCGGAACACCGTGGCGATCGGCGGAGCGCCCTCGTCGAGCACCTGCATCCGGCCGCGCTTCGCCTCGATCCGGATGTAGCAGGCGACCGACCAGAAATAGAGCAGCGCCGGCAGCAGCGAGACCGCGACGATCGTCAGGTAAGGGATGTTGGTGTAGGAGGCCATCACGAAGGCCCCGGCGCCCATGATCGGCGGCATGATCTGCCCGCCGGTGGACGCCGCCGCCTCGGTGGCGGCCGCGAATTTCGGCGGAAATCCGGCCCGCTTCATCATCGGAATGGTGATCACCCCGGTGGCGGCCACGTTGGCGACGGTCGACCCGGAGATCGTGCCCATCAGCGCCGAGCCGAGGACGGCGACGTAGCCCGGCCCGCCGATCATCCGGCCGGCCACCGCGCGGGCCAGATCGATGATGAACTCGCCGGCGCCGGAGCGGTTCAGGAACGCCCCGAACATCACGAACATGAAGACGTAGGTGGCCGAGATCGACGCGATGTTCCCCAGCATCCCGTCGTCCGTGTAGAACGTGCGGTACAGCATGGTCTCGAGCGACAATCCGGGAAACGTCAGGGTCCCGGGCACGTAGCGGCCCCATACGACGACATAGGTGAAGGCCGTCAGCATCATCGCCGGGATCAGCAGCCCGGTGGTCCGGCGCACGAACTCCAGGATCAGCAGCGGCGCCAGCAGGGTGAACACCCAGTCGTACCAGAGGTAGCGGGCGTTGCGCGCGAAGAACGCCTCCTCGCCGAGTATCAGGTAGGCGATGCAGGCCAGCGCCGCGACGGCGAGCAGGACGTCGAGGGCGGCGGCGACGCGGGTGCCGGCCCGGGTGCGCGCCCGGAACGCCGGGTACAGCAGCGCGCACAGCGCCCCGAACCCGCCGAAATGCACGACGTTGACCCGCAGCTCCGACCACGTGCCGAAGGTGTTGAAGTAGATGTGCAGCAGCGCGAGGGCGGCGCCTCCGACGAGCGCCACCCGGCCGAGCAGACTGTCGGTGCTGCGCAGGCGTCGGCCGGAATCGATGTCGACGTCGACATCCGGCGTCGGCGGAACCCGAGACGAGGACAGCATGGACCCTACCCGTGTGAATGGCGCGCGGCGGCGGCGGGACGGCGCGCTGCCGCCCCGCCGCCGACTTCACCCGGGACCTACTTCGAGATCAGCGAGTCGGGGACGGTCAGGCCCGCTTCCTTGTAGTACTTCACCGCACCCGGATGCAGCGGGAACGGCGAGGTGCGCACCGCCTCGTTGACGTCGATCTCCTTGGTGGCGGCGTGGATGTTGTTCAGGAAACCGAGGTTCTCGAAGATCGTCTTGGTGATCAGGTAGACGTCCTGCTCCGGCACGTCGGCGTTGACCGCCAGGTAGTTCGCCAGCCGCGCCGTGCGCACCGGGTTGGGCTGGTTCGGGTAGGTGTTGGCCGGAATCGTCGTCAGCGACAGCAGCGAGGTCTTGCCGTTCGCCTTGGCGACGTCCTCTTCGTTGAACTCCAGGAACGTCAGCCGGTCGCCGGCGGCGGCCATCGCCTGGGTCAGGCCGCCGGTCGGCAGACCGGCCTCGAAGTTGCCGCCCTGGATCGAGCCGTTCTGCAGGCTCTCGCCGGTCGGGCCGTAGCCCTGGAACACCTGGTCGAACTTCTCATAGTCGATCCCGAGGTTCGGGAAGATCCACTTGTGCATGGTCTCGAGGCCCGAGCCCCGCGCGCCCATCGAGAACTTCTTGCCGTACAGGTTCGCCATGTCACCGATGCGGCCGGTCTTGGCCAAGCTCTTGTCGACGACGAACTGCTCGTAGTTGTACCAGAGCGGCGTGATGCCGCGCAGGTTCTTCTGGACGCCCTCGGCCTGGAACGGCCCCTCGCCGTCGGCGGCGAACTGCGCGACCAGCCCCTGCAGGATCGCGAAATGCGCCTGGTTCTCGCGCAGCAGCTTGACGTTCTCGGTCGATCCGGCCGAGCTGATGGCGCTGAGGTCGATCTTCTGGGCGGCCTGCAGCTTGACCTTGATCAGCGTCGCGATGGCGACCCCGACCGGGTAGTAGGTGCCGCCCGTGGTGGCGGTGGTCAGCACGTAGGACCGGGCGTCCTGGGCGACCGCGCCGCCCGGCAGCACCGCCGCCAGCGCCGCCGCCAGAATTCCGGCGCCGGCCCAGCGCCTGGCCTTGTCGATTGCTCCATGCCTCATCGTCGTCTCCTCCCTTGGATGATTTGTTTCGGCCGGAGCCTAAGCGGGGACCATTCGGTCCTCGGTGGCCCCGCCCCGTTCCGCTGCCTCGATTGATTCGAAGCTTCCAGTATCGGAACAGTCGTCTCCAGTAACGCGATCACGGAGCACGCGGCGATGGTTGTCAACCGCGTTGCCGTTGTTGTTTCTCCCGACTTTGACGGCGCGAACACCGCGCCGGCGGCATCCGCTGCTAGCCTTTCCTCGCGACAACGCGCGAAGGCGGGAAGGCGGGGCGGCACGCCTTCCCGCCGCCGGGCGGTTACTTCGCCGCGGTGACGACGATCTCGATGAGCACACCCTTGCCGAGATCGGCCACGCCGATGGTCGCCCGGGCCGGCTTGTCCTCCGGGGCCAGCCACTCGTTCCAGGCCTCGTTCATCGCCTCTTTCTGCCCCATGTCGGTGATGAACAGGGTCGCCGCCAGCAGCTGCTTCTTGCTGCTGCCGACCTCGGCCAGCAGCTTCTCGATCTTCGCCAGGGTCTGCGCGGTCTGCCCCTTCATCGACAGGGTCATGTCGTCGGCGACGACGCCGGCGAGGTAGACCGTGCCGCCGTGCTCGACCGCGCGGTGCATGATCGGCGTCTGCATGTGCCTGGTGACCATTTCGTATTCTCCTCGAATCGGTTGCTGTCGGAGCGACAGCGAACGGTGGCGGCCCGGAGGCTGTCAAGGTGCAGGCGGCGGCCAGGCCCGGTTCAGCCCTGTCTCAGCGGCGCCCGGCGGATACCCCGCCATCGACCATGTAGACGCCGCCGGTGCAAAACGAGCTGTCATCGCTGGCCAGGAACAGCATCAGCTTCGCAACCTCCTCCGGCTGGCCGTAGCGGCGAAGCGGCGTGGCCTCGGCCATCGGCTGGCGGTTGCCGTGATCCGGGTTGAAGGCGTCCTCGAGCCGATGGATCATCGGCGTCTCGATCGGCGACGGGTTGACGGTGTTGACCCGCACCTTGGACGCGGCCCCCTCCATGGCGCCGGAGCGCATCAGCCCGATGACGGCGTGCTTGCTGCAGATGTACGGGGCGATGCCGGGCACCGCGCGGATGCCGGCGGTCGAGGCGGTGATGACGATCGAGCCGCCGCCGCGGCGGGCAATCTCCGGCATGGTGTGCTTCAGGCCGAGCCAGACGCCGCGGACGTTGACGGCGATCACCCGGTCGAATTCCTCGTCGGTCTGCTCGAGCAGCGGCGCCACGCGGCCTTCGATGCCGGCGTTCAGGAGCGCCACATCGACGCCGCCGAAGCGGTCGACGGTGCGCGCGACGAACCCCTTGACCTGCTCGCCGTCGGCGACGTCGGCGACGGCGTAATCGGCGCGCTCGTCGCCGATGGACCGCGCCACCGCCGCCAGCCGGTCGCCATCGAGATCGACCAGCATCACCTTCGCCCCCTCGTCGGCGAACATCCGGGCGGCGGCCGCCCCGATGCCGCCGGAACCGCCGGTGATGATCGCTACCTTGCCATCGAGCCTTGCCATTGAGCCGTCTCCTGCCGATCGGTTGGGGCGCGTCGACCGGGCCTCGCCGGCGCCGGCACGCTGCCAGCCCATCATGCCCTGTGGTCACCCGCCGTCCAGTGGCTCACCCGGCTCCCTCGAAAGGCCAGCACCGACGGATCGCCGGCCGCGTGTACGGCAGGCGTTCGACGTTCGAGGCGCAGACGCCGCCGGTGTCGACCACGATCGCCCGCCGGGCGATCGACTGGAAGGCGATCTTCCAGGCGCTGCCGGACTTGACCACCAGCACCGGCTCGCCCGCCGGTTCGATGCCGACGCGCCGCAGATGGGTGTCGTCGAACGGCATCACCCGCTCGCCGGTCAGCACGACGTTCAAGCCGAACCCGGTGCGCAGCACCGCGACGTCGCCCATCGGCACAAGCTGGCCGGTCATGTAGGGGCCGTCCCGCACGTAGCGCACGTCCGCCTCGTCGAACACCACCGCCCCGTCGATCGCGACCGGCGCCCCGTGCAACTCCGGCAGGATCCGCCCGCCGACCGCCCCGGCGAACCGCCGGCGGCCCCGCGCCGCCGCCACCGCGCGCGGGTCCCAGATCACGATGGTGCCGGCCAGTTGGTGACGGATCATCGCCGCCAGAACCGCCGTGCCGTCCCCCGGCGCGCCGCCGCCGACGTTGTCGGCGGGCTCGACCAGCACGACCGGCCCCCTGCCCGGCCCGGCCGCCGCAGACGCTGCCAGCGCGACCGCCTCCTCGAGCGCCACCAGCAGCGGGCGAAAGCCCGCCCGCGCCGCCTCGATGATGCCCGCCACCGCATCGACCTCCCGGCGCACCGCCACCGGGTCGTCGCCGTACCCCGTGACGGCCACGCCGAGGTGGTCGACATCGGCGTAGGCAAAGCCCTGGGCGACCGACACGACGTCGACGCCGTCGGCGGCCTCGGCCTCGGCGACCCGGGCCATGACCGCGTCCATCGGCGGCTCGGCGGTTGCCTGGACCTGCGGCACGGTGATCATCGCCAGCTTGCGGAACGCCTTTGCCGGCCGCCGCCCCGACGCCAGCATCGCCGCCAGCCGGGCCGCCGCCTCCTCGCCGCGGGCCGCCATGTCGGTGTGCGGGAACGTGTCGTAGCCGATCAGCGCGTCGCAGGCGTCGACCAGCGGCAGCGAGAGGTTGGCGTGCAGGTCGTAGGTGGCGATGATCGGCACTCCCGCCGGCAGGGCGTCGCGCACCCGGCGCGCCAGGGCGGCGTCGGCCTCCGGGATGCCGTCGGCCACCATGGCGCCGTGCAGCGCGAGCAGAACCCCGTCGGGCCGCTCCTGACGCGCCGTGGCGGCGATCCGCTCGGCGAGCGCCTCGAAGGCCGGGCCGGTGACGGTGCCGGCCGGGATGGCGCCGGCGAAAAGCCCGGGCACGACCGCCAGACCGGCGGCCTCGGCGCCCCTCAGCATTCCTGCGATCTCGGTATTCGTGCGGGAATAGCGGTCCACAAGCTCGCCGCCCTCGGCCCATTGGTAGGAACGAAAGGCGGCCAGATCGGTAACGATCGGCGAGAAAGTGTTGGTTTCGTGCCAGAGGCCGGCGACCAGGACGCGCGCTGTCATGTGCCCTCCTTCGCGACCCGGCCGGGTTGCCGTCGTCGCCGGTGGAAGCATGCCGGCATGGCCCGGCCGCCACAACGCGGGTTCCGGCCTCCCGACACCGCTTGCCCGTGGTCCGACGGGTGCCTATCGTCGGGAACGCTCGCCAATTCGAAGGATCCTCTCATGACCGCTCCCGAACGCATGCGCGCCCTGTTGGCGGCTCCCGGTTTCGTCGTGATGCCGGCGGTGTGGGACGGCCTGACCGCCAAGCTGGCGGCCGCCGCCGGCTTCCAGACGGCGTTCCTGTCGGGCTCCTGCGTGGCCGCCAGCCGGCTGGGCGGCCCCGATCTCGACCTCGTCTCGTTCGGCGAAATGGTCGATTCGTTCAACATGGTGCGCGCCGCCGCGCCGGAGACCCTGGTGCTGGCCGACGGCGACCACGGCTACGGCAACGCCATGAACGTGCAGCGCACGGTGCGCGCCTACGGCCGGGGCGGAGCCGCCGCCGTGCTGATCGAGGACAAGATCACGCCGCGCGCCCTGACGGCCGCCGGCAAGCCCTGCCTGTCGCGCGACGAGGCGCGCATGAAGATCCGCGCCGCGGTCGAGGCCGCGAAGGAGTCCGGCATCCTGGTGCTGGCGCGCACCGATTGCCGCCCGACCCAGGGCATCGACGAGGCGGTCGCCCGGATCGAGATGTACGTGCAGGAAGGCGCCGACATCCTGTTCCTGGACTCGCCCGCCGACGAGGACGAGATCCACCGCGCCGTGGCCGCCGCCGCCGGCCGGCCGTCGTTCGCCGTGCTGTCGCCGGGCGCGCCGCGGGCGACGCCCACGCAGAAAGAGGCGGCCACCCTTGGCTTCAAGATCGGCACCTACCCGACCGGCATGCTGTCGCCGGCGGCGGCCGGCATGAAGGCAGGGCTCGACGCCCTGGCCGCCGGCGAGGCCGAGGCGACATCGGCGCTGCCGCCGGCCGAGTTGCGCGCGATGCTGGGCTACGCCGAGTACGACGCCCAGGCCAAGCCGTTCATCGTCGGGAGCTGAAGCCGGCGGCGGCCGGCTGTGGCCGGCTCGCCCAGGGCTTTGTAACGATTCCACCGCCGATATCGAAATACGAGACCGCCTGGCGGCCCGGGTCGAGCGCCGACACCAGGGCGGTGATCGGCGTGTTCGGATCCGCCACCGTGGTCAAGCCGGTCGCCAGGGCAAGCCCGCTCTCGTGCGATTGTTGGCCGGGGAACGGCGTGAACAGCCCGACCGGCCGCAAATAGAGGCGCGGGTCGCCCGCCTCGTTGCCATGCTCGTGCACGCTCGGGCCGGTGTACTCGAAGATCGCGACTTCCGGATTCTCCCGCACAGCCGCCCGCGTCAACGCGATCTGGGCGCGGTAGGGCGCCGCGGCCATGGGATTGATTCCGGTCTTGGCGACCGGCGGGTATGTGGCGAAGCCGGCGCCGAGCATCCCGGCGGCCAGGTTGAGGCCGTCGCTGCCAGGCAGCGGATCGACCCTATCGGCAATGATGGAATCCTGGCCCGTGGCGGCGCAGATCGAGAGCTTCAGGTCGCGGTCCAGCAAGGGATCGCCGGTCGAGGTGGCGAAGGCATCGGTGCCGCGCGCCGCCTCGGAGAGGATCCGCCCGCTTAGCACCGAGAGACGGTTGCGCACGCCCGGTCCGTTCGCGACGGCGATGTCATCCCAGTTGTCGCCGTCGATATCGGCCACGGCGACCCGCACGCCGCCGGCGCCGTAGGACGCGTCGAACACCGGCACCTCCAGCTTGAGCTTCGCCATCCAGCCGCCGTTAGCGCCGGCGACGACGTCGTACACCGCGACCGACGGCCGCGTGCCCGGCCCCGAGCCGATTACGACCTCGTCGACACCGTCGCCGTCGATGTCGCCCAGCGCCACGGTGGCGCCGTCGCCGCTGCCGCCGAACGGATGGATCTCCAGCACGCTCGCCACGGGATCGCGGGGGTCGACGAGGCGGACCGCTGGCAGCCCCTGCCGCGGCGCGACCGCCACATAAGAGCGGTAGCCGCCCAGCGGGTTGCCGACATCGGCGCTCACGCCGCCGCGATAGGCGCGGTCGAAGGCGTGGAAGGTTGCGATCTCCGCCCCGCTCGCGGCCTGGACCAGGCTGACGAGGGGCGCGCTACCGGGACCGGCGCCGACGGCGACCATTTCCTCCTGGCGCGGTCGTGACACCGCGACCGACGCCATCATGCCGCTGTCCTCGTGCAGCAGCATGTGGCAGTGCATGACGAACTTGCCCGGGAAGGCCGACGCCCTGAGCCGGAGCTGGACCTTGCTGCGCCCCGGCAGGGTCAGCGTGTCCATCACCCTGGTGAAGGGGTAGATGACCGGATTCTCGGGCAGGTCGCGGCGCAGTCGGGTCAGCGCCTGATCCTCGTAGTACGCGATCCGCTCGACGATGAAATCGCCCTGGTGGATGTGGATCGGGTGCGCGACCTGCGAGTAGGTGCTGACGATCCAGGTCTCCACGTCCCCGGAATAGCTCTGAATGACGCCGGTGTCCGGGAAGTAGCCGAAGTTGACGCGGCCGCGCAGGTAGTGCTCGTCGAAGTCGAAGGCGATCTGACGGGTCACGACCGGGTCGGCGCCGACCATGCGCGGCGCCGAGGTCGGGTCGAACGCCGGCACCGCCCGCGCGGCGGCGTCGCCCTCGACCGCGACCGTGGCGAGGATCATCGTCGGCACGAAGGCCTGCGGCGGCTGGAAGGTGAGCATCGCCGGCAGGTTGTCGACCTGACGGGTGTACGCGCGGTCGACCGCGTTGATCAGGTAATAGGTGCCGGGCTGCTCCGGCGCCGTGACCGTCCAGGTCAGGCGCACGCCGGGACCGATGGTGAAGTCGGCCATGGGATCACGGTGCTTGATCAGATGGCCCTCCACCGGGGTGTAGAGGTCGTTGCCGTCCTGGCCAAGCTGGGTCGTGCGGAACAGCGGCGTGGCCGGATCGACCGTGCCGTCGTCGTCGACCCGGACGATCGCCAGGGAATAGGACGAGGAGACGTTGAAGTTTGCCGCCGTCCACACCTGGGTTTCGTTGGGCCGCATCGCGATGGTCGGATTGAGCTGGCCGTTGATCAGGTGGCTCGGCCGGTAATCCGGCACCGCGCTGGGGGCGCCCTCGGCGGAGGCCGGGTTGGGGTCGCGGAAGGTCGGGCTCGTCGCGTTCGTCACCGGCCCCAGGACGAACAGGTCGGGGTCCTCCGCGCTCGGCGCCAGGGCCAGCCCGCTGAACACCAGCTGCCGGGTGACGAGCCCCTCGACCAGGGTGCGGTGCCGGGGGGCCACCACGCCGCCGACCTGGATGAGGCCCGCCAGCCCGCCGAAAACCTGCGGCGCCGTGGAGCCGTGCATGTGCGGGTGATACCAGTTCATCCCGTCGGTGTGGCTGTCTCCGAGTCGCATTTCCATCCGGTAGCGGTTGCCCGGCAGGAAGGCGCGGTAGACGTTGTCGCCTTCGCCGCTCGGGCCGACCAGGAGCCCGTGGGTGTGGAGGTTCGAAGCCTGCGGCACCGGTTCGGTGGGATCGAAATGCAGCGCGCTCGCCTGCACCACCGCATCCGGGATCCGCTCGTCGCGGATCATCAGCCGCAGCGTATCGCCGGGCTGGATCATCAAGGTCGGCGCCGGAAACACCCCGTTGTAGGACGACGCGACACCGCCCAGCCGGTTCTGTCCCTGGTAGCTCGTCACCCGGTAAGGCCGCGAGCCCACCAGCATCGGGTTCTCGGCCGTGCCGGTGATCATTCGCAGCTCGGCATCGAGCAGACCGTCGGACGACCGCAGGGCGCGATTCCCGGCCGTCAGGTCAAGCAGGGGACCGTCCGTCGGCGGCGCCTTTCCGGCGTAGGGCGTGATCGCCACGCCCAGCATCGGCTGGAAAGAGACCACCTCATCGCAGGGCAGGAAAACCACATCACCGGGCTGCGCGGGGCATCGCGGCATCGGAGGCACCCCGTCGGCCGCCTGGGCCGGCAGCGGCGCGAGCGCCAGAATCAGCAGCCCCACCAGGGAGAACCGCCAGGAGGCCAGGCGTCTGTCGTAAACACGGTCGCTACCGCTCGTCAGCATAATGGGTGCCTCCCCAGATAATTACTCGTCACCATAAGCGGGGCCGGACGGCATCGGCGTCACCGTGGCTCGTCCGAGCTGACGATAGAATGCCGCCCTGTCGCTATGACTTGCCCCCGAGACGGTCATGGTGACCGACAGCCGGTGTGTCAGCAACCCGATACGGCACGCGAACTGGACAATGCCGGGAGCGGCGGTCGTCCCCATCATCGTATTGGCTGGTCGCCTGAGGACGTGAGAATCAATCGACGGAGCATCCCGGCCGGTGCTTCCTGGCCAGCCGCTGCGCGGCCGGCACCTCAGAGCTTGAGCAGCTTTCCCCGGCAAGCCCTTCGTGGCCCCCGCTGCGCGGGAGCATCTAAGGGCCTGCTGAAGTTGAGGCGAGCGTACTCAACTGGTTAAATCTGTCGCCCTGAATTTCCCAAGCGGAACCCAGGCCACGAACGGCAGCCAGCCGAAATGTTCGCGGCCTCGGCGGGATCTACTTACGTATTCAGCGCCGGATGCTATATTGTAGATAAGTGCTAGACGGGTTGTCGTGCCGAAGGCTGGCGAGCGTCGGTTCTTCGTCTTTCAGCCCTGATTCGCTCTTTCCGATTGCGCACTCTCCCTGCGATACCGTCACACACGCCGCTTCCGTGGGCGACCGACTAAGGCCGAAACCGATCGAAAACCGCCAGACCCTTGCCAAGAGCCCGACCGGAATTCGGGGACTCGACGAGATAACGGGTGGCGGGTTGCCGACCGGCCGGCCCACCCTTGTCGCCGGCAGCGCCGGCTCCGGCAAGACGATGCTCGCGATCGAGTTTCTCGTCCGCGGGGCGACGCAGTACGATGAGCCCGGCGTTTTCATGAGCTTCGAGGAGAGCGCCGCGGAGCTGACGGCCAATGTCCGCTCGCTCGGCTTCGATCTCGATACGCTCGCGGCGCAGAAGAGAATCGCGCTCGATCACGTCCGCATCGAGCGCAGCGAGATCGAAGAAGCCGGCGACTACGATCTCGAAGGGCTCTTCATCCGGCTGGGCCATGCCATCGACTCGATCGGCGCCAAGCGCGTCGTGCTCGACACGGTCGAGGCGCTGTTCGCCGGCCTGCCCAACCACGCCATTCTCCGGGCCGAGCTGCGCCGCCTGTTCCGCTGGCTCAAGGATCGCGGCATGACCGCGATCATCACCGGCGAGAAGGGCGAGGGGCTCTCGGTGACGCGCTACGGCATCGAGGAGTACGTCGCCGATTGCGTGATCGCCCTCGACCAGCGCATCGAGAGGCAGATCTCGACCCGCCGTCTTCGCGTGATGAAGTACCGCGGCACGCCCCATGGCATGAACGAGTACCCCTTCCTCATTGGGGCACAGGGGATCTCGGTTCTGCCGATCACCTCGCTGCTGCTCGACCACCGGGTGTCCGCGGATCGCGTCGCCACCGGCGTCGCGCGCCTCGACGAAATGCTGGGCGGGCGCGGCGTCTTCCGGGGCAGCAGCACGCTCGTCTCGGGCTCCGCCGGAACGGGCAAGTCCAGCATCGCCGCGCGGTTCGTCGAGGCCGCCTGCCAGCGCGGCGAGAGAGCCCTGCTGTTCGCCTACGAGGAGTCGGCCGCGCAGATCGTCCGCAACATGAGCTCCATCAACATCAAGCTGGCGCCGTGGGTGAAGAAGGGGCTGCTCGAGATCCACTCGACGCGGCCGACGCTGCAGGGGCTCGAGCAGCAGCTCTTGATGATGCACGATACCGTCCGGACCTTCCGGCCGACCGTGGTCGCCATCGATCCGATCAGCAACCTCACTCTGGCGGACAACGACGTCGAGGTGAAGCCGACCCTCATGCGGCTCATCGACTTCCTGAAGACGGAGCAGATCACGGCGGTCTTCACCGGCCTGACCGGCGGCGGAGACGCGATAACGCCGCCGGAGGATTCGCAGCTCGGCGTGTCCTCGCTCATGGACACGTGGCTGCTGCTGCGCAACGTCGATACCGGCGGCGAGCGCAACCGCACGATCTTCGTGCGCAAGTCGCGCGGCATGTCCCATTCGAACCAGGTGCGCGAGCTCATCCTCAGCGACCAGGGGATCGACCTGGTCGACGTGTATCTCGGCGACGGCCGCGTGCTGACCGGCAGCGCGCGCGTCGCGCACGAGGACGAGGAGCGGGTCGCGGCGCAGTTGCGGGGGGAAGATCACCGGCGCAGGCTGCAGCGGCTCGCCAGCAGGCGGAAGGCGATCGAGGCGCAGATCGCCGCGCTGCAGGCCGCGGCGGACGAGGAGACCGACGAGGTCGAGTTCGCCATCGCGCGCGGCTCCCTCGACCAGGAAGGAACGCGTCGCAATATTCACGAGTTGGCAAGGCAGCGCGGCGCGGGGCCGACGCCAGGGCCCGAGCGAAAGTGAAGCGATGAACGCCGCCAATCCAACCGCCCCACTCCAGGATGCCGAAGGTGTCCCTGCCTTTCAGCTGCGCCTCTACGTGGCCGGCCAGACGGCGAAGTCGATCGTCGCCCTCGCCAACCTCCAGCGCATCTGCGAGACCCACCTCGCTGGCCAGTATTCCATCGAGGTCATCGACCTGACGAAGACGCCCCAGCTGGCCGCCGGCGACCAGATCCTCGCCGTCCCCACCCTCGTGCGGCGGCTGCCCGAGCCGATCAAGAAGATCATCGGCGACCTGTCCGACGAAGAGCGGGTGCTCGTCGGCCTCGACGTCAGGCCGATCGGGTGCGCATCTTGACGGACAACATCGACGCGGCCGCGTCGGCGCCTGAGATGACGCGGTATGTCCTGCGACTCTACATCACCGGCGTGACCCCGAATTCCGCTCGCGCTGTCGTCAACCTCCGCGGGTTTTGCGAGCAGCATCTGAGCGGACGCTATGACCTGGACATCGTGGACATCTCGCAGCATCCGGCGCTGGCCGCTGACGAGCAGATCATCGCCGCGCCGACCCTGATCAAGTTGCTGCCGCTGCCGCTTCGGCGCTTCATCGGCGACATGTCGCAGACCGCCACGATCCTGCGCGGCTTCGATCTTCGCCAGGCCGCGGGGAATACCGCATCGCCATGAAGGCACCATCGGAGAACCGCTCGGCCCTGCCCTCCAGAACGAAACTTCTCGCGACAAACCTTGAGCTTTACGCGCGGCTGGAGGAGGCGGACGAGACGCTTCGCGCGATCCGGCACGGTGAGGTCGATGCGCTCGTCATCGAGGACGCCTCGGGGGTCCGGCTCTACACCCTCCAGGGTCAGGACGCCGATGCCAGCCGCCTTCGCGGCGAGATGCTGGCGCAGGTCAGCGATGCGGTCATCGCGTTCGATCCCGCGGGATGCATCGTCTACCTCAACGCGGCCGCCGAGCGCCTCTACGGGGTCGCCACGTCATGGGCACTCGGGCGGACGCTGGCAAAGATCTGCCGGGCTCGCTTGCCGCAGGGCGACAGCGAAGCCGCCGCCGAGTCCGCCCTCCCCGAGCGGGGGTCATGGCGCGGCGACAGCACCCATCTGACACTCGACGGCCGCACGCTGGATGTCGAGATGAGCGTCACGGCGCTGCGGCAGATGGGCGGGTCGCCGGGCGGCAGGCTCGCCATCATCCGCGACGTGACCGAGCGCAAGCAGCGCGAGAACCGGGTGCTGATCTCGGAGACGCGCTACCGAAGGCTCTTCGAGACGACGCAAGACGGCATCGCCATCCTCGACCCCGGCACGCGCAGGATTGTCGATGCCAACCCGTTCTTGGCGCGTCTGCTCGGCTACACGCATGACGAGCTCGTTGGCAAAGAGCTCTTCGAGATCGGTCTTCTCAAGAACGAAGCCGAAAGCCGTAAGATGGCGCAAGACCTGCAGCGGGCCACCCAGGTGCGCTACGACGATGTGCCGGTCGATCATCCCGGAAGGCGGCACCTCGACGTCGAGATCGTGTGCAACCTCTACGACGAGGCCGGCAGCCCCGTCATCCACTGCAGCATCCGCGACATTACCGAGCGCAAGCGCGCCGAGAAGCACGCGCAGTTTCTCATGGCGGAGGTCAATCATCGCGCCAGGAACCTGCTCGCGGTCGTCCAGGCCATCGCCAGCCAGACCGCCAAGCACGGCGACCCCGCGACCTTCGCGGTTCGCCTCGCCGACCGCCTCGAAGGTGTCGCCGCCGGTCAGGACCTGCTGATCGAGAACCAGTGGCAGGGCATCGACATCACCGATCTCGTCCACGCCCAGCTCGCGTCCTTCGGCGACCTGATCGGCTCGCGCATCCTGGTCGCGGGGCCGACCGCACGGCTGACCGCCGCTGCCGCCCAGGCCATCGGCATGGCGCTGCACGAGCTTGCCACCAACGCCGCCAAGTACGGCGCGCTCTCCAACGCGAACGGTCGGGTGCTCATCACCTGGCAGCTCACCGACGCCGCGGACCCGATCTTCTCGATGTCCTGGCTGGAAGAAGGCGGCCCCAAGGTGGTGGCGCCGACGCGCAGGGGCTTCGGCCACACCGTCATAGGGCGCATGGCGGAAGCCGCGGTCGACGGCAAAGTCGAGATCGCCTATCGCGAGACGGGTCTCTCGTGGACCTTGAGCACCCCGGAGGCGAACGCGTTGTCGCTCGCCGAGGTGGCGGCCGCGACGCCGACCGTCGCCAGTGTCGCGACGACCCCGGGCAACCCGACCGGCCGTATTCTCCTCGTCGAGGACGAACCGGCCCTCGCTTTCGCGATCGAAGAGTTGCTCGTCGAGGCCGGTTTTGAGTTTGGCGGTGTTGCGAACCGCCTCGGGCCGGCGCTCGAAATGATCGAGAACGGGGCATGGGATGCCGTGATCCTCGACGCCAATCTGGCGGGCGTCAGCTCCGGACCGGTTGCCGAAGCGCTGACCGCGCGCGGCGTTCCTTTCCTCGTCCTCTCCGGCTATTCGGCGTCCCAGCAGCCTGAAGCCTTCTCCCGGGCGCTCCGCCTCCAGAAGCCGTGTCGGCCCCAGCATCTCATCCGCGCCTTGCGGTCGATCCTGCCGGCCACCAAGACCCTCGGCTGACGCCGGGTTCCCGTACCCCACCCCGAATGACAGGCAGGCCGGGCGGTTCGCCGTTCAGCTTCGCGAAGTCGTCGGGGCGTCGGGCGAAGCGATGAACCCGGTGGTCCAGACCGGCGTGAAATCGGCAAGGTGCAGAACCAGGGTCATCCGCCCCGGACGAACATCTTTTCGCGGTTCAGCTTGTATCCCCACGGCAGGCCGCTGTTCTTCCAGCCGTTGTTCAGGCGCCACGGGCCGTTGGGATGGTCCTTGAGGGTGTCGCCCTCGAACCCGTCGACCACGACATACACCCGCTCGAAGCCGCGGCCGTCCAGGGCCTTTGCCGACGGGGCGCCGCGCTCGCCACCCGACCGGCACATCAGGATCACCGGCGCCGACTTGCCGAGCCCCTGCCGGGCGAGAGCCGCCTCGACGCTGTCGGCGAAGCCGGGGTTGCGCCGCATCAGGAACACCGATTTGGCGTCGTTCCACGCTCCCGGATCGGACAGCAGGAAGGGGATGTTGACATCGACCACGTCGGTGAACCCGGTGAACATGATCTCCACCGGGTCGCGAACGTCGACGAAGAGCGCCTTCGGGCCCTCCGCCGACTTCATCTCGAAGGCCTCGCGGCCGGTGAGGTAGAGGCCCCAGGGCGTCTGCCCGTCCGGATTGACGGGGGCCGGCGCCGCCGCGGCCGGGGCCGCCGCGGCGACCAGCATGCCGGCGGCCAACGCGGCGAGCGCCTGCCTGCGTGAGCGGATCATCGGAAGTCTCCTTGTCATTCTCGGAAGCTCAGCACGCGGGTGCCGGCGGAAATCAGGCGCGCGGTCATCTCGGGCGGACTGGCCACGGTCACGCCCTCGATCAGGGTGGACGCGTCCCTGCCCTTGTTCGGCAGGTAGATGGCGCGGATGGCAGGGGAAAATCAGATCCGGCGGGTGCTCACGCCGAGCAGGCGGTACAGCAGGCACCAGCGGACCGCCCCGGTCACCATCAGGACGGCGCCGGCCAGCGGAACGCCGAAGCGGGCGAGCGGCAGCTCCCATGCCGGGAAGTCGGTGAGGAAGGGCAGCGCGATCAGGACGGCGCCCAGGACGAGGCGCGCGAGACGATCGAGATTTCCGACGTTGGCGACCATGGCGGCCTCTCCGGTTGCAGGTTCGAGCAACCGGACCTTGGCGGATCGCCCCGTGGCTGTCGGTGACAATGTCACCGACATCGCGAACACGTCGCGGGAGAGGCAGGGACAGGCGACCGGTCAGGCGGTGGCGAACGCCGCGAGCGCGGCCCGGTCGAGGATCTCAACGCGGCCGCGTGCGGCGGCGACCCAGCCGCGGCGCTGGAATTCCTGCAGCTGTCGGGATACCACCTCGCGCGCCGTGCCGAGCTCGGCGGCCAGCTGCTGGTGCGTCAGTTCCAGGGTGTCGGCCCCGCTCGCCAATTCCAGGAGCTTCTGGGCCAGCCGGATGTCGACGCGGCGGAAGGCGACTTCCTCGATCACCATGAAGAGGTCGGTGATCCGCTTCGAATAGGCGGTGAACACGAACCGGCGGAAGACGCTGGAGCGCGCGATCATGTCCTCGAACACGTTGCGCGGGATGGCGACCGCCGATACGTCGGTCTCGGCTACACCTTCGGCGCTGTAGTCCTCGTAGGCCAGCAGGCAGGCCGTCGTCAGCACGCAGCTCTCATGGGCGTGCACCCGGTACAGCACGATCTCGCGCCCGGACTCCGAGACCTGCTGGACCCGCACCACCCCATCGAGCAGCAGCAGCAGGTTTTCCGGCGCCTTGCCCGGCCCGAAGATGACCGTCCCGGCCGGCACCGTGACGATGCGGCTGCGTTCGACCAGGGTGGCCTGCAGGCTCTCATCGAGCCTCGACAGCCCCGGAAACTCGTCGATCCACTCGAGCAAGAACCGCGCCTCGCGAGGTCATGGGATGGGTCGAGCCCTACCGATACCGCAGATCGGCGGGTATCGCGACCGGGATCCCAATCCGATTGCGGGGAGTGGCGGTCTGTCCGACCGCCATCCTGGCCCGCACCATCGCCGTAGGCCAAGCAGGTCCCGATGATCCTGGCGACGGCATCGCCGCTTTGACCAGATATCGAAGCGACAGGACGGCAATTGAAGTCGTCGGGGCGCGCATTATCTGGCTAAGTCACGCGGCCGGTGGCGCTGGCGGGATCAGCGGCTGTGCTGGACCCTGACGCGAACGATATCACCCGCGAACGATATCACCGCGAAATCGCCCGACTTCGCCGACTTTCTCGCCGAGATGCGGTCATGCACGATGATCCCCGGATTGCGGGCCTTTTACGCCTGATTGGGGCGGCGCTGCGACCACCACCTGGGGCGGGGCGGATCGCGCTGGCGCTGACCACGGGTGTGCTGTGTCACTCGGTCTTTGGCGCCGCCGTTCTGGGAATGATGGTGGCGATGTTCTTTGGCCTTAGCGAGAGCCTCGGGCAGGTCCCCTGGCCCTGGGCAGCGCTGTCCAACGCCGTGCTGCTGGTCCAGTTTCCGCTGGTGCATTCGCTTTTGCTGACCGGCCCGGGCGGCCACTGGCTGGCCCGGCTGATCCCCGGCCCGCACGGCGCCATACTGGCCACCACAACCTACGCGGTGATCGCCTCGCTGCAACTGATGGCGCTGTTCGCGCTCTGGACGCCCTCGGGGATAGTCTGGTTTCGGGCCGACGGGGCTTTGTTCTGGGCGATCTGCGCGGCCTATGGCGCGTCTTGGCTGTTGCTGCTCAAGGCGATTTTTGACGCGGGCGCCGAGTTGCAAACCGGGGCGCTGGGATGGATGTCGTTGCTGGCGCGCATCAGGCCCAAATTCCCCGACATGCCGACGCGCGGCCTGTTCCGAGTGATCCGCCAGCCGATCTATGTGGCCTTTGCCCTCACGCTCTGGACCGTGCCGGTCTGGACGCCGGACCAACTGGCCCTGGCGGTCAGCTTTACCGCCTATTGCCTCTTGGCCCCGCGCCTGAAGGAGCGCCGCTTCGCCGCACGCTATGGCGACCGCTTCGCCCGTTACCGCGCCGCTGTTCCCTATGCCCTGCCGGGCCGGAGGCACACCGATGCCCAATGATCTGACGATCTATGATCAGGTGGCCGATCGCTGGTGGTCGGACGATATCCGCTGGGTACGCACGCTGAAGAACCTCGTGCCGGGGCGGCTTGCGTGGATGGACCGCCAGATCGACTGGCGAGGCAAGACGGTGCTGGATCTGGGCTGTGCCGGGGGCTTCATGGCCGAGGCGCTGGCGGATCGCGGCGCCACCGTCATCGGCATCGACCCTGCCCAGGCGGCTATCGCGGCGGCGCGCGCCCATGCCCACCAAAGCGGTCGCGCCATCTCCTACGATGTGGGCGTTGGCGAGGAATTGCCCTATCCTGGCGCTGCCTTCGACGCGGTGGTTTGCGTCGATGTTCTGGAACATGTCCGGGACCTGCCCATGGTCCTGGCCGAGGTGGCGCGTGTGCTACGCCCCGGTGGGCTTTTTCTGTTCGATACGATCAATCGCAACCCGCTGGCACGGATGGTCGCGATAACGATCGCCGAGGACATCCTGCGCCTTCTGCCGCGCGGCACCCATGACCCGGCGATGTTCATCAAGCCGTGTGAGTTGCGCAGCGCCCTGACCAACGCAGGGCTGGTAGCGGGCCGCTTTACCGGTCTTGGCCCGCGCGGCATCAACCGACGCGGCGATCTGACCTTTGGCCCTCTGCCGGTCACCGCAATCCTCTACATGGGTCTCGCCCGAAAGCCGGAGATCCCGACACGCTGACCCCGGCCCTTCTTGTCCCCAGGCCAGGCAGGGCGTGAACAGGAACGCGGCAAGGCCGAAGCAATAAAGCAGCCCGGCATTCGACAGCTGAGGTGCCCAGTCAGAAGTAGCGCGCTCGTCAACGGCGGCACGAATTCCGGCGATTACTTCTTGCAAATACCCTCGAGGAGCGCAATCAGGGCAACGCGCCGGACGGCAGCGTCTTTCTCCGCAGATTACTGACTTTCAATATAAGCTACACATTCAGAAGCATCAATTCTATCAAAACCTGCGGTGAACAGATAAACATTTATCTATTCGTATGTGATTCCAAGAATTTTGTGAGTTCCGGTCTATACAACCAAGAATATTATTAATATATAAGAATCGCACCATTCTTCGGTGTCGGAGATGATGATGCTTACGGCGCTGGCTCGATTACAGAGTTGTTTGCGGATCGACTGGGCCGTATCCGCAAAAACGCGCCGCCCGCCGCAGACGCACGTCTCAACGCGCGCAGGTCGACACCGCACCCGCCGCCAGCAGCGCCTCCGCCAGTTCCAGTGCGTCATCGGCCCAGTAGTCCGCCGGCCGCGGATGAACGACGCCCGACCCCCGCACCGCCCGGCAGGCGAGCACTTGCCGCCGCCAGCACTCCGGCACCGCCTCGCGTCCCTGCACGGCGCCGAGCAGCGCCCCGCAGATGGCGGCGTTGGTGTCGGTGTCGCCGCCGGCGGCCACCGTCTCGATGAGCGCCGACGCCAGCGGCTGGTCGGTCCACAGCCGATGGAAGGCGTTGCCGAGCGCCAGCAGCACCCAACCCTGCTTCTGCACCAGGCCGACCGGAGCCGCCTCGATCGCCGCCTGCAGGCATTGGCGCACCGCCTCGCCGCCCGCGTCCTCGCCGGCCTGGGCGTAGGCGACCGACCACATTGTGCGGTGGTCGGCGCCGGCGATGCCGGCCGCGATTGCCGCGGCGTAGGCGCCGGACGCGGCGACACAGACCGGGTTCGGGTGGGTGAGCGCGGCGTCCTGCCGGGCAAGCGTCGCCGCCAGTTCCGGCCGGCTGGCCGCCAGGATACCGACGGGGCTGACCCGCATCAGCGCGCCGTTCGACTGGCTGTCGGCCGCCGCCCGGCCGCGCCCGGCCAGTGCGGCCAGCCCGGCGCGGGTCGTGGAACCGATGTCGAAGGGGCTGGATGCGCCCCAGGCAATGTAGGACTCCGCGACCGCCCGGGCGTCGAAGCCGCCGGCCGCCACCAGACTGCGGGCCAGCGCCAGGGCCATCTCGCTGTCGTCGGTCGGCTGCCCGGCCAGAAGGTTCCAGGTCCCGCCCGGCCTGAGCGTCGTTACGCCGTCCGGGTGCCGCCGGCGGATCGCCTCGGGCGTCTCGAACTCGACGTAGGACCCGAGAGCGTCGCCGGCGAGTTGCCCCAGCATGACCCCCTGCGCCCGCGACACCGTCAGCGGCGAGGTTAGGCGCCGGGCCGGACGGACGGGGTTGCGCGGCTTTCGTGCAGCGGTCGCCACCCGGCGTTGCACCACGTCGCCGACCAGTTCTGGCCGGCCGCCGATGCAGCCGCCGAAACTTCGCCCTCCGATGTAGCGCACCGGCGTCCCATCGAGTTCCACCAGCGCGCCGCCGACCGCCGACAGCAGCGCGTGGCCGCCGGCAATGTCATAGGCGTCGAGACCGTGGGTCTGGCTGACCGCGATGCTGGCCCCGCCGGCAGCCGCCAAAGCCAGCCGGTAGGCAATGCTCGGCACCGCCAGAACGGCGGCCGGGGCGAGACGCGCATGGTTGGCGGCGGCGAAGTCGCCGGCCTCCTCGTTCAAGGCGATGATGGTCGCGGCGTCATAGGGCTTCGGATCGGCCGCTTCGGGTGGCCAGGGCGCCGAAGCGTCGCCCAGCGTCTCGAAGCGGAACAGCGCCGGGCGCGGGCCGATGGCCGGCAGGATGACGCCGTTGCGGATCGGCGGCAGGCCCTCGGCCCAGGCGAACAGGTCGCCACCGTCGTCGGGCGCCGTCGGCGCGTAGACGACGCCGAGTACCGGGCGGTCGTGGCGCAGCAGCGCCACCGAGATCGCCGAGCCGCGCAGGCCCTTCAGGAAGGCCCGGGTGCCGTCCTGCGGATCCACCACCCAGCGGTCGGGGCCGGTTCCGGCGCCGCGCGGCAGTTCCTCGCCGTGCCAGCCGCAGGCATGCAGCGTTGTCAGCCGGGCGCGCAGGAAGCTCTCGATCTCGCTGTCGATCGGGGCCTTGCCGTGGCTGCCGCGCGGTCCGCCGGGCCGGTGAAACTCGGCGCGCAGCAGGGCGCCGGCCTCGACGACGGTGTCGACGACGGTTCCGGCGAGGTCGGCTGGCTCGGGCAGGTGGATGGGGGTTGTTTGTCGCACGGTGTCGCTCCCTTGGCTTGACGTGACCAAGGGATGCCACGATCAGATTGACGATCGAGGATCTGTCGGGATTTTCCGGGGACGAGGATGCAGAGGTTCATCGGCTTCTACTGGACGCTGCCGGTGCCGTGGGCCGGCTTCACCGACCTGCCGAAGGACGTCGACGCCGCGGCCGAGGCCAGCAAGACCATCCGCTACCAGCGCGACCTGGTGCGCCGCTGGGTCGCCGACGAGGCCGGAACGCTGGTCGCCGAGGAGGTCTTCCTCGAGTTGGCACCGGATCGCGGGTCCGAGCAGATCCTGCCGACGATCAACCGGCTGCTGGCGCGCTGCCGTGCCGAAGGCGCCCGCCTGATGCTGGTGGACTTCGCGGAGGCGTTCAGGTGGCGGCGGCATGGGCCGCTGTGGGATCGGCTGGCGAAGGAGGACGGTCTGGTCCAGTTGCTGTACCCCGACGGGATCCGGATCGGCGATGAGCCGTTCGATCCAATGGAGCATTTTCGGGCGTGGCGAGAGATCGAGGCGGCGCACGCCCAGGCCAAGCCAGAGCGCCGCGCCGAGATTGCCAGAGCTGCCGAAGCCCTGACGGCGGTCCACCCGACTCACGCGGCGCTTGCCAAGGCCCTGAACGACGACGGCATCAGGACGCCCACGGGCCGGCGATGGACGGCGGAGAACCTGCGGAAGTTCCTGAAGTCGCTTTAACGCTCTTCGATGTGGGTCGGGTCGGGTCGCGTTCCCGGTGGCCTTCGATCTTCCCTCCGATGGCACCGCCGCCTGATTGGGCGGCGGTGCCTTGTATCATCACCAGGTCGGCTGGCTGCTGGTACGGTCGATCCGCCCAGCCTCCCCGCTGGAACTCGGCATCCGACCGGCGTCGCTCATCGGGCGGTGCCGTCTGGCTGACGATCGGGCGGCGGCAGGGTCAGATACCCGCCGAGATAGTAACCTTCCTCGTCATCCTCGCCGCCGTCGGGGACCTTGCCCCAGACGAGGTAGGCCTCGCTCAGTTCGCGGCCCGCCAGCGGGTCCTCCAGTTCATCAGCGAAATATCCGAAGCCCGAGACGCAGGCGCGTGTGCCGTCCAGCGCGATCCGGTAGAGGATCGGCAAGGGCGGATTGAGGACGAGGTGCTCGCTGAGGAGCCGGCCTTTCTGGAAGTACAAGACGCGTTCGCGCTCGTACAAGCTGGCAAAGCCTTGATGGACGTATTCCCGAAGGCGGCCTTCGGGGCATCGGACCTCGCCGCTGAACCAGGTAGCGGGGATGGTCTCACCCGCCCAGGGGAAGGCTTCCTCCAGGGTGATCGGGACAACCCTTTGCTCGGCCTCGACCGTGCCTTCGAGGCTTACCAGATGCAGGAGGTCGTCACGAATCTCCCAGGTCGCGACATAACCGCGCCAGCAGGCGGTCGTCGTCGCGTAGAACACCGGCCTTCGGTCCTTGCGAAGGCGCGCTGGAGATAGGGGCGCAGGACGTCGTGGCAAAGATCGAGAGTTTTCCCGCGATGGTAAAAAGTATCGGGAATCTGAGCGGTCATCGTTGCGTCCTCCTACCGCGTTCTGGCGGTTCAGATCATGGAGACGCATAGTAGTTTCAGGTGCTCGGGACAGCAAATTCAGAACCCCATAAGATCCTGTAATAAAATACACAATCGTCGTTTTTCGGCTGCAAGTTTTCGTGTCTGAGTTGCGGATCTGCAACACTCCGGGAACGCTTTGGCCACGCGGGAGTGAGAACACGTTTTAGTAGCGGTATCCCGGCCTTTGCTTGTGCCATGTCACGAGCATCGGAAATGATGGAAGAGCCCACCCAGCGATCGAACTGGAGCCGCAGCGGGCCGGATGCTGGCTCACCCGTCGCGGTTCACTCGTTACATTTCCTTAAGAAATTTATCGGAACACTTATTCCCGCCGACAACCTTGGCGGTCGGGTTGGGAGGCGAGAACGCAGTGGGCGCGGAACTGGTGGTGGAGGTTTCAGCGCTGATCGCGCAATTGGACGCCTGGCCGGACAGCGCGGTGGTGTGCGATCCGGAGGGGCGCATTCTCTTTGTAAATCGGGCTTGGCGTCGTTTCGCGGCGGCCAACGACTACGACGGAGCGGACTTCGTCGGACAGAACTATTTCGCTGTCTGCGCGGAAAGCGAGGGCGTGGAGCGACGCGATTCCGAGGCTGTAACCGTCGGCCTTCGGCGCGTGGCCGCGGGCGCGGAAGAAGCCTTCACCTATCGCTATCCCTGCCACGCCCCACACCAGAAGCGGTGGTTCAAGCTCGTCGCGACGGCGCACGACAGTTTTACCGGCGCGCGCATCGTGATCGTCTACCATCTGAACGTCACCGAGGAGGTTGACGCTGTTTCCGAGTCGGAGTTGGCCACGCGCACAGCGATGCTGGCGCACGACGTACGCTCGGGCCTCAATGGCGTGCTGGGCTATGTGCAACTTGCGCAGATTCATCTCTCAAACGATCCCGAGGCGGCACACACCACCACTCTGCGCCGGGCGGAGGACGCCGGCTGGCGTATCAACAGCTACCTTGAAGAACTCATGTTGAAGGCCCGCGCCCAACCGCGCCAAGATGCACCGAGCGAGACGCCGCTCGACGTCGCCGCTATCGTTGCGGCGGAAATCGCTGCGTTAGGCCCAGCCACCCTTGAGGTGCGGGTGAGCACGGCGGACACGCTAGACGGGACGCGACTGCGCGTTCCAACAAGCGTTCTATGCAGGATCTTGCAAAACCTGCTGTCCAACGCCTTCAAATTCAACGTGGATCACGGATGGGTGAAGGTCAGCATGCGCCTCAACTCTTCCGGCGGGGTCGAGATCACGGTTGCAGACGGCGGCGTCGGTATGGATGCCGCGATGCAGGCGCGAGCCTTCCAGCGCTTCAGCCGCGACGCCAGGCAGTCAGCGCGGATAGAGGGTTCCGGCCTCGGACTTGCGACGGTCAAAGAGCTGGTCGAAGCGTGTGATGGCGATGTCTCGGTCGAGAGCGCGCCAGCTCGCGGGACGGCCTTCACCGTGCGGTTTCCGGCTTGGCGGACAGAGAGTCAGCATCAGATGAGCCCAAATTCTGGTGGGCACGCCGAAGAGGGCACAAAGGGTTGCGTCTCAGCCGATTGTTGAAGAAGGCGGTGGAACGCCTGATGACGCCGTGATTCACGTGGCCGGCCAGGACGTCGTCGAGGTGTGCGACAGCCAGGGCAGTGTCGGCACGGCGACCGTCGAGAGCCGATGCCGCAGCTTCCGCGTCTTGCCGCCAGCCGCAAAGCAGAAGCGCCAGGGTGCGCTGGCCATCAGGCTCGCGCTGCTCCCGCAATGCCCGCGGACCGGCTTCACAAGCAATCGGGCAGCCCGGATCACGGTGTAGGGGAGCCGGCCACGCCCCTCGATTGCCAGCGATCGATCAGTGCACGCAGCTCGGCGACGGAGGCGATGGCCAGGGTCTCGATCTGCTCGACGGCCTCCACCAGCCCGTCGACATCGCGTTCCGCCTTAGCGCAGCGCCGCGACAGGGCCAGCGCACCGAGGCTCGCGGCACTGCTCATGAGTGCGTGGGCGTTGGCGCTTACCGGTCCGGGATCGCCGGCGGCCGCCGCCTCCCGCATTGTTCTCAACCGCTTCGTGCATTCTTTGGCGAACAGTTCGGCCACCTCTGCGACCAGGGCGTCGCCGGAGGCACCGCGCAACTCCTCGATGGTCGGATTGTCGATCAGGGAACGCGCTTGCGAGCTGTCGTCGCTCGCGGGCGCGGTCGCCGAAGCCATGCCGGCAACGGTTGTCGCCGCAGGCTCCCGGCCGAGCCAGCGTGCCAGGACGGAGCGCAGTTCCTCCCGACTGACCGGCTTCGCGAGATAGTCGTCCAGTCCCTTGCGCAATATGTCCTCGCGGTCGCCCCTCATCACGTGCGCGGTCATATCTATTGTGACGCGGTGCTCTGTGGGCGGCGGATCTTCGTCGAGCGGTTTGATCCGAACGTGCTGATGCCCTGGGCCCGTCGAACGGCGCGGCTCGACCATATCGTCTATCACCTCGCCCTCGCTTTGGGTGGGCGCCCATCGGCGAGCTTCGCCCAGCGGCTGATGCTGCCGGTGAGCAAGGACACCCTCCTTCGGGTCGTGCGACGGCGCAGCACCCCGCACTTGATCCCGCCCACGGTGATCGGCATCGATGACTGGGCGTGGCGGCGCAACCAGCGCTATGGAACCATCGTTTGCGATCTGGAGCGGCGCAAGACGATCGCCCTGCTTCCCGATCGGGAGCCGGCGACGGCGCAAGCGTGGCTGCCGAGCAGATTCAGTACGAAGGATACCTTCGCCGTGAGGAGGACAACGCCGTCATTCTGGGGCTCGCGAAGGATGGGATCGCAATCAAGGAGATCGTCCGTCGCACCGGCCGCAGCCGCGGCGTCGTCCGCAAGGTGCTGCGCGGTCAGCGCTCGGATGTCTTCCGCATCCGGGAGAACTCGCTCGAGCTGTACCTGCCATGGCTCGACGCTCAGTGGGCCGCCGGACAGCACATTGGCGCGGAGCTATGGCGGTGCCTCAAGAGCCAGGGGTTCCGCGGCTGCCTTCGGGTCGTCACGGAGTGGGCGGCGCGCCGGCGACGGTCGGAGCAGCTCGGCGCCGGAACCCTCAGCCGCGCGCCGTCAGCTCGTACTATCGCGCGGCTCATGACCATCGGGCGCGACAACCTCTCCAAGTCCGACACCGTCACCGTCGCGGCGGTCGAGGCCGGCGTGCCGCTTCTGGTGGAGGCGCGGGAAATCATCACAGCGTTCCAGGCCATGATACGCAAGCAGTCGCTGGCCGACCTCGCTCCCTGGTTGGAGCGGACTCGATCGAGCTTGGTCGCCTCGTTCGCCAACGGCGTCCTCAAGGACGTAGCCGCCGTCAGCGCCGCAATCACCTCGCCGTGGTCCAACGGCCAGACCGAGGGTCAGATCACCAAGCTCAAGCTCGTCAAGCGCCAGATGTACGGACGAGGGAAGCTGGATCTGCTGCAGGCGCGCCTCGTCGGGGCGTCATAGGGAGCGACATCATCAAAAGTGAGTCAGAGCCCCTTTTGCACGCCGATCTGGAGTGGGCCCCTCGGGCAGGACACGATCAGGCGGCGTCTTTGACCGGCGGCCGGGCGTGCTGCTTCTCGTACTGTTCAGGGCTGAGGTAGCCAAGCGATGAGTGGAGTCGCTTGGCGT
>Ga0075108_10000134_pt1 | contig 44404 bp, 38 predicted proteins | sample AntAceMetag02UK1_FD_69797 | JGI IMG/M metagenome (GOLD analysis project Ga0075108, IMG submission 69797) | Saline lake microbial communities from Ace Lake, Antarctica - Antarctic Ace Lake Metagenome 02UK1 | ecosystem: Environmental > Aquatic > Non-marine Saline and Alkaline > Saline | place...
TCCGGTTATTCCCTTTGGGGTCAGGGTAAGAATGATCGGATTTTCGGCCTTTTGTTCTTTCCGCGACCCTAAAGAGAGCAAAAAAGGCCAAAAATCGGTAATTAGTATCGTATCCATTTTGAACTAGAGCCTTGCGTCATTTTCACTATTGATTTGCATATTGCCCAATCTCACATAAGGTGCATATCGGAAAATCTTTTATATTTTAAGCTACATCCAGTGGCTTCCCGTTCTATAATGTAAACTATAAATCGATTCGATGGCCCTTAGATCATGTTTTCCATAGTTCCGACTTTAGGCTAATCGACCTTTCACGCTGTCGAAATATAGGATCGGATCATTTTCCCATGTACGCAAAATTGAACTACAACGCTTCGAACCGTGCCCGACAAGAAAACCCTGATGCGGATTCCGAACAACAGAAAAAAGCAAACGAAAAAATTGAAAAATCACATCGGCGTAACGATTCGAAACTATAAGCGTTCTTTCCAGGGCGTTGCACCGTTATTGGAAAGTTCAAAAACTTTCTTTTAGATTAGCCCAGCCGCTATATTTTTTTTCACCTAGCAACTTTAATTTTTAATTCTGTTCATATATATCAGATTACTAGTTAATTTAGATTCATATTTCTTAAATAAATTTATTTCCTATGATGCATCCAGATACTAAATTGGCCTTTATCAACGACTCCATTGGTCATGGGGTAATCGCTACAAAATTAATTCCTGCAGGTACTATTACTTGGGTCTTGGATAACTTGGACACGGAATTTACCGCTATGCAATTCAACGCTCTAAAAGCCGAGCAAAAAAAGTACCTGGCTATTTATTCCTATAGAAATGCCAAAGGCAATTATATTCTATGTTGGGATCATTCAAGGTTTGTCAATCATAGTTTTAACTCTAATTGCCTGTGTACGGCCTATAATTTCGAGATTGCCATTCGAGATATCCAACCCGGAGAGCAATTGACAGATGACTACGGCTATCTTAACGTAGAGGAACCATTTGAACCCATTCCCGAAGTAGGGGAGAGACGGTTGGTAAAACCAGATGATTTATTCCATTATCATGCGGAATGGGACGAGAAATTGAACCAAGTTTTCCCTAAAATTATTAACCTTAAGCAACCGTTACGATCGTTTTTTGAAACAAATGATTGGGAAAGGCTCCAAAAAATAGCGAAAGGTGAGTATGCCATGGAATCTATTCTTAAGAATTACTATACCACGGCGTAGCTTGGATTCAATGTTGGATGTCTATATAGTATTATACCTATGCTTAAGGAAAACCCAAAAATTTTAATAAATTTATTTTTTGAATTAAGCACTTAGTCAATAATTGTCGGAATCAAACGACGATCTTGGGCTAAAGCCCAGAAGCCAGAAATGCAAGTAACCAAAGCCTTAAAGTTCTGGCAATTGAGGTTTTTCCATTTTCAGTTACCCCCAAATTTATCCGGGGGTTCGCGAAATGAAATCCCTTAACTTATGGTATTTCCGGTTCGTTGTTAAATGCTCGGGTCAATACACTACATCATCCTTCCCTCTACCTTTTCCCAATTAATAATGTTCAATATGTTTTTGAGGTAATCACCTCTTTTATTCTGATATTTAAGGTAATACGCATGTTCCCAAACATCGATACCCAAAATTGGGGTTCCGTGCATCTCCGCTACTTTCATCAAAGGGTTGTCTTGATTAGGCGTAGAAAAAATATGTAGTTTTTTGTCCTTGTCCAGAACGACCCATAACCAGCCCGAACCAAAACGTTTTGCCCCGGCATCCGATAATTCGTTAAGAAATGCTTCCTGTGAGCCAAAATCTTCTGTAATCTTTGACTTAAAGGTATCGCTCATGGTACCTCCAGGCGTTAAAATGTCCCAGTAGAGGCTATGATTGTAATACCCTCCCCCATTGTTACGTATGGCGGTAGAAAGGTTTTTACTGCTGAGAATCTCTTCAATGGTCTTCCCTGAGATATTGGCCTCCTTCAAAGCTGCGTTCAGTTTATCCGTGTAGCCCTGATGGTGCTTGGTATAATGTATTTCCATGGTCATGGGGTCTATGGTTTCCGGAAAGGCATTGTAGCCATACGGAATCTCTGGCAATTCAAAAGTACTTGCAATAAGGGCGTCTGTTTTCATGTGTTCTTCTTTTTTAGGTTCTAATGTACTGGCCGACAGCACTACCGACGGCGCAAAGGAAACCCCTGCGGATACCCATACGGCCTGTTTTAAAAATTTACGTTTGTTCATAATTTCTATATTTATCTGTTTAAAATATGTATTCTTCTTGTCTTTATTTAGTCAAGGTTTCGTGTGTATAAATATCTTCCAGTACCTTTTCATTTCCCAAAGAATCCCTGACTTTAAGGTCATAGCGAATAGTCAGTTTTGTACCAATGGGCGCATGGTAATAAATGACCCAGGCATCGGCTTCCGAAGTTCCAATACATCCATTGGAATAGGCCTTTCCTAATGACTTGGGATTCGTTGTAGGGTGTATCATTTGTCCGTCCCTACTGCCATTGATCTCTGTTTCTATCCAGGGAATTTGGGGCATTAAGGTCGTTTTCCCATCATCGCGTTTGGTTACATAAAACTGTTTCCCGTTCACGGGATTATAGAATGTGGGGTTGCGGGTATACGATACAATCTGGCCGTTACCTGTTTTCGTTTTCAAATCCGTAATCCGGTCGGCCATTTTCAAATAACGCTTTTGGTCTTGCCCCACCCTTATTGGAAACGTATGCACCAAGGTGGAATCTTCAAAAATGCGCAACTTATATTCAGGTATGTTCACATCAATACGGGTACTCTTTATTTTATGGAGCAGTGCTACTGCTATCAAGGAATCCGGTATAAATAGAGAGTCTTTTGGGTGCAAAACAATTAGCTGCTTTTGGTCGTACACAAAAGAATCTTGCTGCATCATCCGATAATAATCCATATTTGCCAAAGTATCTATGATCCACGGATTTGCCCGTACCAACAAATGTTCCGAAAGCGGATAGCTTGTCAGCGAATCATAGGCCGTAACCAAGGAGTCTATATAATCGAAATAGTGCTTTATTCTGATAGTACCCCGTAAACGGACATATTTGTGAAGCATCGGTTTTAAAAATTCTTCAGGTACTCTTTCAGCACTATCGGGAAGCTTTTCACTGGTCGATTTCATTACATAACCAATCAAAATGAGTGTCCCCAGCACCAGCACAAACAAAAAAATTATAGTGTACTTCCCCTTCATTCCTTTGAGTTCTTGAATGAGTTCCTAAGTAATATCAAACCTATGCGTGTCATTTACGGTATGATACCCAAGTTCATGTAACTCCCTTCGTACCAATTCCAAATCGGCCCATGTCATGTATTCAAAGGAAACGCTTGCTAAATCCTTGTCTACGGAGACATTCCAGATATGTTCCAAAGTGTGCAGATTTTCGAGAATTAATTTTTCATCAAAACTTGAATTAATTTTTTGCAGTTCCAAAGTTGTTTTCATTTGTTCGTATTTATTCCATGTTTCCGAATCTCCCTTAAAAAAAAGAAGGAATACTAAAAATGGTTTTTCTTACGAATCAAAACTACAAGCTCTTCCGAAGCTTGAAAATGATGCAAGTCAGTAAACCCTAAAAAAAGCTAAGTGCTTAGTAATATGACACAGGTCATTTCAATTGAGAAGTCCAAATTCTAATTTTGGAGCCAGATACGCATCAAAATATGGCACAGGTTCTTAAAGCACCTAAAAAAATACGCGAATTCCTTACAGAAATCGGTGAACTCTCCTATTTTGCCGGTCGTTTTTTTAAGGAATTCCTTCGTCCGCCCTATGAATTCAAGGAACTACTGCGCCAGTGCTACCAAATGGGCAATCGTTCGTTGGTATTGGTGCTGGTCACAGGCTTTATCATCGGCTTGGTCATGGACCTACAATCACGCCCTACCATGATTCAGTTCGGAGCGGTCTCGATGATGCCGAATATGGTAGGCATTTCCATTGTTCGCGAACTGGGTCCAATTATTACGGCTCTCGTTTGTGCGGGACGGATTGCCTCGGGTATAGGTGCGGAACTGGGCTCTATGCGGGTTACGGAACAGATAGATGCCATGGAAGTTTCAGGTACCAATCCGTTCAAATATCTTGTGGTTACACGAATTCTGGCCACCACTTTAATGCTTCCCTTACTGGTTGTTTTGGGAGATGCGGTGGCACTTTATGGTTCGGCCTTGGTAGAATATTTTAAGGGCGGAGTTTCCTTTCAACTTTATTTCAACACCGTTTTCAAGGCATTGTCCTATGGCGATTTAATGCCGGCCACGATCAAATCCTTCTTTTTCGGATTTGCCATAGGTCTTGTGGGTTGTTTTAAAGGATATTATAGCAAAAAAGGCACGGCAGGCGTTGGGGTGGCAGCGAACACAGCCGTTGTGTTTACATCGATGCTACTGTTCGTCATCGATTTTGTGGCGGTCTTTATTTCTGATATTTTTTATGATTTATGATGGAAGCAAAAAACGACATAGTGCCTATTAAAAAGCAACCTGACACGCGGGAGGTCATACTTCAAATTAAAAACCTGAACAAAAGTTTTGGGGACAACAAAGTGCTCAATGGCTTCGATATGACGCTCTACAAAGGCGAAAATTTAGTGGTCATGGGAAAATCGGGCTCTGGGAAGTCGGTCATGATCAAATGTTTAGTGGGATTGATGCAGGCGGACAGCGGTTATATTTCGGTTATGGGAAAGGAAATCAAAACCCTAGATCGGGACACTTTGAATGCCTTACGTTCGGATATCGGCTTTTTATTTCAGGGAAGTGCCCTATATGATTCCATGACCGTCCGGGAAAATCTGGAATTCCCCTTGCGAAGGCACAAGAAAAAGTTGGGTAATGTGACCGATACCGAACCCTTGATCATGGAGGCGCTGAAAAGTGTTGGCCTTGCCCATACCGTAGATCTAATGCCCAATGAACTGTCTGGAGGAATGCAGCGGCGGGTGGCCTTGGCCCGCACCTTGATTTTGAGACCTAAGATCATTCTGTACGATGAGCCTACGAGCGGTTTGGACCCCATCACATCCAAGGAAATTATAGAACTGATGCGTAACATCCAAAAGAAATACGACACCTCGTCATTGATCATCACCCATGATATGGACTGTGCCCGTGTGATTTCAGAGCGGATGATTTTGCTTGTCGATGGCACCAATTACGCCGAAGGCACATATGGGGAACTGGTACAGTCTACCGACCCAAAGGTTGAGGCGTTTTTTAAAAAGTGAGATGATAGACGGTAGATTTTAGATGGTAGATTTTAGATGGTATATGGTAATAATAAGTGATGTTAGATATGAGATGTTTGTTAGATATGAGACTTGGGATATTTGATTTTAAAAGAAAATAGAGAAGAAAAAAGAGAGTTCTTTTGGCTTCCCGACAAGGGAACCTGACTCCCCGCAGCAATAGGGAAACTTGAAACCTTAACTCGAAACCTTTAACTCGAAACCCTAACCTGAATCCCAACCGCCGAAGGAGGGAAACCGGAAACTTTGAAACTTGAACCTGAAACCTTGAACCTGAAACCTGAAACCTTGAAAACCCTATGAACCCATGGAAAAAACAACATCAGAAAAAATAAAACTAGGCCTATTTGTGCTGCTCGGAACATTAGTTCTGGTATTTGGTGCGTATCAAATAGGAAATCAGGAAAATCTATTTGGAGACACCATTAGTATCAATGCCGTGTTCAAGAACGTGAGCGGACTTCAAAAAGGGAATAATGTGCGCTATGCAGGCATTAATATAGGCACGGTAAACAGTATAGAAATGGAAAATGACACGTCCATAAGGGTTACCATGCTCGTGCAGGAAAAAATGCGGAACCACATTAAAAAAAATGCCATAGCCGCTATTGGCACGGACGGACTGGTAGGCAGTATGGTGATCAATATTGTGCCCAGCGAGGGCAGTGCCGGCTTAATAGAAGAGGAAGACGAAATTGCCACCCTGAGCAAAATTGCCACGGCCGATATACTGAACACCTTGAGCGTTACCAATGAAAATGCCGCTTTGCTCACAGCCGACCTTTTAAAAGTAACCGCATCGATCAATAGAGGCCAAGGCACCTTGGGGCGGTTGCTTAACGATACCCTTTGGGCCGGCGAGTTGCAACAGACGCTAACAAACCTAAAATATGCCAGTAGCGGCGCCAACAATACCATACAGCAGTTGAATGAAATGGTACAGCACTTTAATACCGAGGAAAGTGTAGCGGGTGTACTGTTAACGGATACCATTTCTGGAAAAAAGTTGCGAAACGTGATTTCCAATCTCGAAACCTCCTCTACCGAAATAGAACAAATGACCAAAAACCTAAGTAAAGTCGTGGTCGATATGAAAGATGGTAAAGGTGCCCTAAACTACTTGACAGCGGATACGGTTTTGGTAAACCAGTTACAAAACACCATCAAAAATGTAGACCAGGGCGTGGAGCGTTTCAATGAAAATATGGAGGCGTTAAAGCATAATTTTTTGACACGGGGGTATTTTAGGAAACAAGAGAAAAGGGAGGAAAAAGAGAAACAAGAGGAAAAAGAGAAACAAGAATAGAGATAAAAGAGAAGACACACACATTTGTTATTCCACAAAGCGGAATCCCATGTACAGCAGGGCTTATGCTCATGCAAACAAATTCCTCGCTATACTTGGAATAATAGCCAAAAAGGGCAAATGTGAAAAAAATAAAAAATTACAAAAACGCTAATAAAAATATCAAGATGAAAAATATCCTAGTAGCCACAGATTTCTCGAACAATGCCTATTGCGCCCTTTTCTACGCCGCGCAGCTGCTAAAATCCGAAGTCTGCACCTTCCATATTTTAAATACTTATAACGAGCTTACGCCCTTAAACGGCAAATCTGTTCCTATGCTTGGTCGTAAAAAACAATTATTGGCCTTGTACAAGGAATCCGAAGACCGCTTGACCGAGACCTCGCATAAAATTGTGTTGGATACCGGGAATCCCCAACATAAATTCCATATCATTTCGGTGCAGGGCGATTTAGCAAAAACCATCAAAAAACAATTGCAGCAAAAGGATATAGATCTCCTTGTGATGGGCAATAAGGGACTTACGGAAACGGCAGATATCTTTTTTGGGAGCAATACCATACAAGTAATAAACGCCATGACCAACTGCCCTATACTGGCCATTCCTAGGGAAATAGATTTTAAAGCACCCAAGGAAATTGCCTTTGTTACCGATTATAAAACAGGCTGTCATCCAAATACTATTGCCCCCTTGTTGTTTGTAGCCTCGCTCTCTAAGGCTGCCATTCGGGTTATACACATTAACGAGCAGCAGCATTTGAGCGAACAACAAGAAAGTAACCGCATTCATTTGAAAACGTGCTTTGAAAGCCTGGAACACTCCTTTCACAACGTGTACGAGTTTGAAGACAAGGCCAAGGTCATAGAAACATTTTTAGATAAGATGCAAATTGACCTATATGCGATGGTAAACCGTAAAAAAAATCTTTTTGAACGCATGACCCACGAGCCCGTCATCAAAGATGTGAGCATGTATTCGGATGTTCCTTTCTTGGTTCTTCCCGAAAAAATCGGGGATTGATGTGCTATGAACACAACATTACGCCCAAGGGGAGAATGCTGTTTTCCTATATTCATAAACCATTCATACCCAGAAGTTCATTGCCAATTCATTGTCAAGAACCTATGTTTCCCGCACGCTTTATTTGGATACTAAAATGGCTCCAAGATAATTGAACACATTTGTTTTATAATCGTTAAAACCGATGTAGAATTTCTCAAAACGCGCCGTCAAGGTGATGTGATTTTCCAAATAAAAAGTATCGCAAGAAATACCCTCACATTCTAAAATGCCTCTAAGCTTATCCTCATAGTCCCATAGCTCTTTTTTTAAGTTTAGGGTCTCCCTGGTTTTTGTATCCATTTCATGTTTAAACTTTTGTAAATGTTCAAACAGATTAGGAATGTTTTCTTTATACGCATGGGCACTTAACAACCTATTTATAAATTCGATTTCATTTTGTATATAGCCGACAGTCAATTTCCACCATTCTGCATCATGGTGGAAAGCAGCAAGCAGTTCTTCAGGAGTATTTCGTTCGCCTAACATTTTAAGGTTTTTTACGGATAAATGGAAAATTAGGATAAACCTATGCGTTTTTCAATGACCAGCATCAGTTAGGAACACAAACGTTGGATTTAATGATTTGTTTCTACCTTCACTACTGTTGTGGAAATGGACCAATAACGTAGCATGACTTAGGACTTATAGATCTTTCTTTGGCAACCACCTGTAGGACAAAAGACAAATAAGATTATGCAGGAAAACTGTAACCACGAATAGAAGCCTGGAGCTCCCCCAGGAGGCATTAAAATTCCAAAATAGCCAAGTCCCAAATTCCAATAAAAAAAATACAAGGCAAGCCTTAAATCATTAAACCCAAAGACTAAAGTAAATGCTTGAAAGCTTCCGACTTGAATTATAACAGTCCTAAGTCTTGCGTCCTTTTTTCCTATGGCGGCTTGTAAGACCTATACTTTATGCCGACATGCACAATGGTTGTACCAAAAAAATTAATATCAGAAAATCAATATGACACCTTAGAAGTATGCCCTTTAAATTTGGAAAAATATGAATCTTTTTGCACCTATAAGCTAAAATTAAAGCATAGGAAAGGTCAACGCATTATCGCCGTAGGTCTCCACCGGTGGCTTGGGAAATTTACACGATACCATAGGAAACCCAATACGCTCCAGTTCCTCCCTTACCTTTTTTAAGGAAAGCGGGCATGGATATAGGAAGTACAACAACCCATTTTCAGCATCTATATCAATAATGCAGATATCTAAAATACGGTGCAGATTTCTAACAATAATACTTTTACCATTCTCGGAACATAGATTTTGGACGTTTGCTATAGCTTTCATTTTGGGCATATTTTGGGGTTGATGATTCAAGTTACCCCGTAAATCCTTCCTCGAAAATGACCTGCATCATTTTGAAAGGAATTGTGATTATTTTAGGATAAAAAAGTAACTCTTGGATTGAAAACGGTATTCGCAGAATTACTCCCCTTTTTAAACGGAGGACACATGATTTAAACCTTGCACTAAATTAAACCTCCAATAAAAAATCCGGATAAAAAATGGGAAGTATAAAAAACACGAACAAAAAGAACATTATGGCCCAGAGTGCGCCCATTAACAATGGGTAGATTAATATGCCCCCTTTGGCCTTGGGGTTCAGCGAATGGGCAGTTAACCCGTGAATACCCATGCTGAAGAGCGTAAAAATGATGCCTGCCGTTACGATCAAAAAGATTTTTGAACGGGTCTCTTTGATGGTATTCAGGTAAAAGCCCAGACCCAAGGCTAGTGCTATTACAATTCCGTAGATTCTTCTTGCCATGGTTTTGTTTTATAATGCTTCCTTAAAATAAAAGAGTTGATGATGGGAACCCCTAAAGCTCAAAACGGGTATTTTACCGAACGATTCCATTTTTTTGACCAGATCGCGGTGGAAGATTTTTTTCAGGAAGCCCTTTTTTTCGCGTTCCAACATCACAATCATATCGGCATCCACCTTTTCAAAATAGGTTTTTAGGGAGTCGAAAATGGTTTCGGAGATTATTTGTTCATATTCGATACGAGCATAGGGTACCTTTTGGCGTACCAGATCTTTGAACCGATCCATGTGGGCGTCCCCGTACATTTCCTTTTCCGTGGCAATGTGTACAATTTTGATAACGGCATCAAAACGCTCTGCCATTTCCGCCAATTTTCTTAGGGCGTACACATCTTCCTCCTCAAAATCCGTGGCATATACAATAGTCTTGAACGCTTTGTAAACGGCCTCCGAAGGGATTGCCAAAACAGGACAAGGCGCTTTTTCTATCAACTTTTTGGGTACACTGCCCATAAGCAATTCCTTCAGGACACTTTCGCCCTTCATGCCCGTTACGATTATTTGGGCGTGCCATTCTTCGGCCACCGAAATAATTCCTTTTACAACAGATGGACTTTCTACGGCCCGTAATTCTACGTTCGGCGATTTCCATTTGAACCCAATATGCCCCGAGCAAAAATCCTCCAATTTAGACAAATGGTTCTCATGAGCGGTTTTATCCAAGTCAGGAAATGGTTCATCGAGACCCTCCGTGCCCAAAACGGTCGGGTAATCAAATACATGCACCAAAACCATACGGGCCTCCAGATCCTCTGCCATTCGTTGTGCATATTTTAGGGCTGCTATAGCATTTTCTGAATAATCGGTGGCGTATAGGATTGTTTTCATATTTATCTTTTGTTTTCATTCCCTTGCCTGTAAGGCACTCGTTTCATTAAAGGCGGGAATCTTTTATTTTCATTCTCTTGCCTGTACTGCCCCGAGACTTCGGGGGTTTCGGTAATTGCAGGAATCTTAATACTGAAAAATTGTTCTTTCAGTACTTCGCTGATCATTTTAACCCTCTTAGTTTTCGTGGAATAACCACTTACCTCCCTTTCACAGGGAAAGGCTCATACCAAATAATTTGTTTTACATTTTTAATTTGTCGCATCCAGAACTAAAAACTAAAAGTGCAGTATTTTTTGGTTGGCCTCGTTAAAGCTCAACAGCGGCACTCTTCCGTAAGATTGCATTCTTGCCACGGTGTCGCGATAGAACCACTTTTTGAGGAAACCACTCTTTTTGCGTTCTAACATCACCACCATATCGGCACCCGCATCGCCCAAATAAACGCGTAAAGTCTCGAAAATATCCTCGGAGAACAGCAGTTCAAATTCCATCTTTTGGTAGGCGACTTTTTCCAGCAGCATATCCTTGAACCACTCCATTTGTGTCTCGCCGGCGTATTCCTTTTTGGTGGAGATATGCACCACTTTTATTTCGGCATCGAAACGCTCGGCCAGTTCGGTCAGTTTTTTGATCGCATATACGTCCTCTTGCTCAAAATCTGTAGCATAGACAATGGTCTTGGGCAGCAGGTAACTTGCATCGGACGGGATTGCCAAAACGGGACAGGGCGCCTTTTTTATCAAGCGTTTGGTGGTACTGCCCAAAAGGATTTCCATTACGGCACTTTCGCCTTTGGTGCCCACTACCATAAGTTCCGCATGCCAATCGTTGGCCGCGCCAATAAGTCCATCGATTACAAAAAGGTCTTCAACGGGTACAATTTGTATGTTTTTCTTTTTCCAGTCTTCGCCCAAATGTTCCTTGCAAAAGTCCTCCAAGCGTTCTCGGTTTATCTTCACGGCAGTTTTACGCAGTTCGGGCAGTGCATCTGTGGCCATGGTTTCGGTAACCACGGGGTAGCCAAAAATATGACAGACCACCAAACGGGATTGCATTACGGAACTCAGTTTTTGGGCATATTTTAATGCGGCGGCGGAGTTGTTGGAATAATCGGTGGCATAGAGGATTGTTTTCATCTGTTTATATTTATTTATTTTTTAGAGGTTATGCTTCGGCTAAGCTCAGCACAGGTATGTAATTCGCCAATAAGCATTTTGGTTGGTATCAACTTTTTGTTATGGCTCATTTCATACTTAGATTTTTTAATTATTATTCCCATGCTATCACTTGGAAAATGCTGAGCGACCGGTCGGAAATCTGTTGATTACAGTACTAGGTTCATATCAAAATTAACCACCGATTCCCGTTCAGGAAATGACCTACATCATATTTAATACATTAATACTTTTTTTTGAATACTATAAAAAAGTGCTGTCCGGCACCACTCAAAAATTTGGGGTATACTAGGAGTTTTGGATAAAACTTAAAAGAAAAACCTAATAGCGAAAAAGTATTATTCATTGAAATATGTCTTTGTCTTAAAAGCATATACCCTTAGAAAGTATAACAAGAAAAAACATGAACCAATAATGTAAAAAAATAGAGTTTTACTTCAAAAAATAGAACAAGCAAAAAGAATTAATAGATTAAAAAAAAGTCAAAATGGCACCTTCTCAAGAGTTTTGTTTATCTTTTTAATGACCACCAAATAACAAGATTTGGCTTTTAAATTTGATAACTTAAAAACAAAACATCAAAAATGGCTCTTTACTAATCCGAAAAGCATGCTCTTTGATTTTCTTTGTTTCGAGATAAACTAGTTCGTTATTGTGTAAAATGCAAATACCCGCACACTCTATCAAAATCATTAATTTATCAATATAAAAACGTAAATTTGAACCACAATACACAACGGAAACTATAATGAAATATGATATTAACCAATTACGCGATTACTCCTCATTATTTTTAAGGAACGAAGTTCTCTCTTGGTTAAAATCGGACTTTACTTCAGTCAACTTCAAGATTGAACGTTATGATGAAAATTGGCTTAAAATAAATAAATCAACATACCTAGATTACCTAAAGTATGTTTATTCAATTTTAGCAGTAAATTATCAGAACGAATATATTTTTAAAAATGAATTCTTGAACAAATGGTTGATTTCTGAACTAGGCGAGGACAATTCCAAAGTATTCAGTGAATTCAGAGTCGGCAATTCTGTTGCAGATTTAGCAATGTTCAATGGTTATTCGAAAATTTTTGAGATTAAGACAAAATTTGATTCGGATTCTCGATTACCCTTGCAACTTGAAAACTACAAAAGAGCATTCAATCAGATTTACCTCATAATACCTGAATCTAAAATAAGTTTTTACAAAAAATACGATAAGCAAATCGGGTTAATAACTTTCAATTCGAATAGTGATAATTCATTTGAACTAAATCGTAAAGCCGTAATTAATCTTGAAATTGACCCGATTGCTATGTTGAACATTTTGCACTCCACCGAATATAAATCAATTGTCAAGAACTATTTTGGTGACATTCCAAAAATGACAAGCTTCAGTCAATTCAAAATTTGTTCTGAGTTGATTCTTGAAATTCCCCAAAATGAATTGAACAAGCTTTTTATTGCTGAAATTAAAAACAGAGGTATTAATGAAGCCTTATCTTCTCGATACCATAAAGAATTCAATCAATTGTTTTTAGCTCTTAAAATGAATCGAAATAAAAAAAACAAAATGATTGATTTACTAAAAACACCAATTCAATTTTAACGATATGTATTATCCATTTTTGCGAGCAAGACAATTCGAACTGATAGCTCTAAGAGAATTAGCTATAGAAAATGTAACGCAAGGTGTTATTATTCCAATTTTGGAACCAGTGAAAGAGACCCATAACAATTTGACTTTAGCACATAAAGTCTTAGTCGAAAAAGGTCAAACAGCATACCTGATCGTAAACCCTAACATTGGTGAACTTGAAGGTGACAGTAATTTTTATCTTGATTATTTAAACTCACTAGAAAGTGAGGTTTTTAAACTAGCTTTTCATTACAGAAATAGTCCAGAGAATAATTCAAATTACATCCGTGAAAGTATTGCTAATTATAATTTGAACGATTGTATGTTAATTTGTCAAAACGATATTCAAGATACTGATGAAAATTTTCGAATATTAGCACAATCAGATAGTATTACTTCTTTTAATGTAGTAGACCCAGGAAGAAACAGATCTTTCAATAAATATATTAGTGGTCTTAATAAAACTTACATTCGTTTAGATGATTTATTTGAAAAACAAGCAAGAAGTAGTGACTTTCTAGATATAAGTGAACATAGATTTTCAGAAGAACACCTTTATTTTGATGGAGAAGGCTATCAAGGTTTTTCTGATTATACAGTTCTACCAAGTGAATATGTTGATGGCGGAAGCACACCAAGAGCAGTTGCAATACATTTAACCTATTTGAATGGTCAAAATCAAATTTGGATAAGACATTTCACATCCGAAACGAATGATTCAATTGCTAACGTACAAGGTAAATTCGCAGAAGCAGCAGCTAAGGCTGTAAATTATTGCAGACAGAATCGTCTTACTAATTCAGCAATATCTGAATTGGAATCCTATTATGACAAAGAACATTACCCAGGATTGGGAACGGTAAAAAAAATATCTATTAAAAATCATTTATTGGTTATAAGCCAGTTTCTAAAAAATAGATAGTTTTATGAAAGTTTGTGCGTGTTGTTTTTCTGATAAAGAGCTTAAAGGGTTTATTTCATCTTCAACTGAAATTGGAGACTGCAATGTTTGCGACTCAAAAGCTCAACCACTTTTAAATTTATCTGAACTTTTTGATTTCTTTCAAGAACTATTAGATAATTTCAAAGTTTTTGAAAATGGTAGGCCTCTCAGCTCTAAAATCCAATCTGATTGGAGTTTTTTTTCCTCTCACCATGTTGCTGATAAAATTTTAAATTTTATCCTACCAAATTTATTAACTGAGATTACATCATCAAACATAAATATTGATTATACAGACGATATTATTGAAAATTTTAATCATTGGGAAATACTTAAAGATGAGTTAAAATGGAAAAATAGATATGTGATAAATATTGAACGATTGGAGGAACTTGGGTGGGATGGTTTTTTCAACACACAGTTCAAACTAAGCAAAGATGTTGAGTTATTCCGCGCTAGACTTCACCATCAAAGTGGCTTAGACGTTTACAAAACTGAGGATATGAATTGTCCTCCAAAAGAATCTACAGGTGGGGGAAGAGCAAATCCAATAGGAATTCCTTTTCTATATTTGAGTGACAATCCAGAAACTGTACTTTATGAAGTTAGAGCATCATTCCTTGACGAACTAAGTGTTGGGATATTTCGATTAAACAAAGATATTGATTCAATTAGATTAGTTGATTTTACAGAAGACACTCCTCTTTTTCAACCAAATGCAAGCTCAATTAACAAAACTATAAAGGGTAAATTGTTAAGACAGAAAATTAGTAGTGATTTATCAAAGCCTATGCGAAGATATGATAGTGAACTAGAATATATCCCTACTCAATTCATTTGTGAATTTATAAAAGTGTATACAGGAGCTAAAGGAATTCGTTTTAACAGTTCATTACATCCTAAAGGAAATAATATTGTCTTATTTGACCAAGAAATAATGACTTGCAAGGCCGCTAAAATAGTAAAAATCAACGCTATTAATTTACAAGGTGTAGATATGAAAAAATGAAGTACCAGGCGGTCAAAGCAGACATATGGCAATAGCGGCTAAAATGGTAACTTAAAAATCCATACTTCTAATAATCTTTCTGCTAATCGGACAAGAAAATACTTTTAATGTATCACTCTTCAAAAAGTAAAACCGTCAGTTATAGCCAAAAATTAGCATTCCATTTACAAAAATCAGCTCTTTAAAGAAACCATAATCTCCACCGTCTCATACAACTTAGGAATATGCACCTCCCACCCCAACACATCTTTCAGCTTTACCCGAAAGGCATCCAGGACCAGCGGTTCGCCATGTACAAGAAAGATCTTTTCGGGTACGTTCTTGATTTCCGAAAGCCAATCCAATAGTCCATTTTGATCGGCGTGGGCGGAGAGGCTTCCCAAATAGGCGATTTTTGCCTTTACGGGATAGTATTTTCCAAAGATCTTTAGTTCGTGCGCATCCTCCAACAATTGGCGGCCCCGAGTTCCTTCGGCTTGGTAACCGACCAATAAAACCGTCGTTTCCGTTCTATCCAAAAACTGTTGCAGATAGGTCAGTACCCTGCCGCCCGTAACCATGCCACTGCCGGCGATGACCACTTTGGGGCGTTTATCGTCTATGGTCTTCCAAGTATCCGCATAGCTGGTAATAATCTCAAAATGATTGCACATGGTACGGCATTCGCCCAATGAGAGCTTGTGCCAATCAGCATAATTTTCAAATACCGAAAGCACATTGTTCCCCATGGGACTATCTATAAACATGGGAATCTTGGGAATACGGTTCTTCTTGTACAACTGCCATAGCACATACATCAAGGTCTGCATCCGCTCCACGGCAAAAGACGGAATAACGAGATTGCCCCTGTTATGCACGGTCTCGTTTATCAAATCTACCAAGATACCCTCCACATCTTCCTTGGGATGCAGTTTATTGCCATAGGTACTTTCCAGGAAAAGGTAATCGGCCCATTTAGGATGTTCCGGTGGCGATAGTAATAGATCTTCCTTTCTGCCGATATCCCCCGAAAAAACAAACAGTTTTCCGAACAGTTCCAATTCTATAAAGGTCGCCCCGATGATATGCCCGTTATACCGGAACCGGAACTTTATATTTTCGGAAAGTGGAATCCAAACCTCCTTTTCAATTGACTTGAACAGCGCTATGGCCGCATCGGCTTCCTCCAACGAATAAAAGGGAAGTGCCGGCCTGTGTTTCGTAAACCCCTCTTTAGTGGCCCTTTCGGCATCCTCTTCATGGATCTTGGCACTGTCCTTTAAAATAATACGGGTTATGGCCAAGGTGGGTGCCGTACCTATAATCTCGCCCTTAAAACCCTCTTTTAGCAATCGTGGCAGATAGCCCGTGTGATCTAGGTGCCCATGGGTAAGCAACACAAAATCGATTTTGGCGGCATCGATGGGCAACGGATTCCAGTTCGTTTCCCTAAGTAATTTGAGCCCTTGGAACATGCCACAATCGACCATGATATTCTTTTCTGGCGTTTCCAAATAATACTTACTGCCCGTTACCGTGCCGGATGCGCCAAGGAAATTGATTTTTATGTTGTTCATTTTGATGATAGTATTTAATATTTAGTAGTGAGTATTGAGTATTTAGAAGTGAGTATTTAGTAGTGGGTAATTAGTATTTCTGTGGTGCTTACGCCCCCTGCCCTGCTGTCGTGCTATCCTTCCATTGTGGTTCCAAGGTGGTCGCTGAGCCTGACGAATTACACAAAGAATCTGTTTCTTTGGAACGTGCGGTGCCCGTTACGTGGGATCCTTCGCATAGTCTGTCTTGAGCACTTCGGCTCGGCTCGGCACAAGCTTCGCCGAAAGGCCCTGAATGACAAAAAAAAGGCTCTTCTTATAATTCCCTTCCTTTTTACTTCTTTCTTATTACTTCTTATTTATTACTTTTTACTTTTTACTACCAACTACCAACTACCAACTGCCCCTGTATGCTGCTAACTCCCTTCATTCCCCACAAAGCTCACTCAGCTCTTTTAAAATCTTTTCCTGTCGGGTTTGCGAAATGCCCAAATGGTCCAAGAAAAATTTATCCTTGAACAATTGGCGACACAGCACCACATCCCTACTCAGTAGAAACTGCTTTTCCTTACTAGATAATAAATGTGACACGGTTATGGGGTACAGTCCCAAACGGTCTATACGGTCTTTGAGTCCGTTGTCCTTTGGATAATCCCAGCTCAATAGGTTTAATCCCACGCAGGTTCCGTAGGTAATGGCATCCTCGGTAAAGCGGGTATTGGTGACCACGCCGCCGCGCTCCATGGTTTTTGTTTTGTCCTTTTTCTTTTCCCACTGCCCCAAAACATCTAGGTAGCGGGAATGGATGTACAGCGGAATTTTTACGTTACAATTACGACCTTCCTCGTTATGAAACTTGCATTCGATAATACTTACGTTCCCGTTCTTTTCCGCATAGACATCGATCTCGTGCGTTACGCAAATGCCGGGCATGATCTTGCCCGTTTCAGTAGTATAACCGGAATATTCCAGAATGGCGGCCACGAACTTTTCGAACGGAAAACCCGTTGGCCCCAGTTCATAAATGGCTTTTTTGAGCTTGTATTTTGCTGCGAAAACGGACTTCTTCTGTTTCAAAAGGGCGAAGGCACGGTTATAGATTTCCTTTGTGGAAATACCTTGGTAGAGCTCGTCGCGAACCACATCCACGATTTGCTGCACCACCGTTTCAGCAGCCCCGCTGTGGCGCAGGGAATTCTTTAGTTTTTCTATGGAAAACTCGACCTTTTCCCCAGATGATTTAACGATTTCAATCACTTGATCTTTCAACTACAGTTTATTTAGGGTTTAGGACTGGTCCCGAAGCACCAAAATGGGAATTTGGGAATGATAGCCCAGCTCCTTTACCAGCGGTTTAGAGAAAATACTTCCAAAAAAGTGATGTTTCCTGTTGATAAAAGCAATCATATCGCTATCCCGACTTTCGATAAAGGTATTGATGCCCTCTTGCACTTTTACATCCGTAAGGGTATGAAAACTGTGGTCCGAATTTCCTAAAATAGTTTTTAACAGTTCTTTGTTTTCCTTTTGTTTAGTATTGAGTCCGTCACCGTCATCAATATAAAGCACCCGAATAAATGCCTGGTGTATCTTGCCTATTTCCATAAGGTAGACCAATTCTTTATGCTTGTAAACGGACTTAAAATCAGTCGGAAAAACGACTTCTTTTGGTGCTGAAAACCTAACGTTTTCCGGTACGGCCAATACGGGGCACACCTTAACTTTCTCCATGATATTGATCGTATTGGTGCCATAGATCACCGTTCGCGATCCCGTACTGCCCTTGGTGCCCATGACCACGATATCGATATCTTTTTTGGCGATGGTATCGTTGATGGCCTCTAAAAGCGAATTAAAAGTGGATATGGTGTGATAGGTATGTTTGGGATTGTCGGGATGAATCCGCAGTTGTTCCATTAGGTTTTCGAGCCCCTCTTCCGAACGTACCCTAGCCGACTCAAATGCAGTTTCGCCGGGCTCGGGTACCATCATCATATTGTCCAGCGCATAGCCATCTACATGGTAAACGTTCATAAAATAGAAATCGCAATCCATAGGCCTGTACAGTTCCAGGGCATAACGGATAGCGTTCAGGGCGTTTTTTGAGAAGTCGGTCGGTAAGAGAATACGTTTTTTCATGGTTGCTATTTTTTTGTTGGATAAAAATAGGACTCGCTACAAGGATGTGCTATGACGAAAATCAGTTTTGCACTAAATTTGTGTTTGTTCATACGTTTCCGACTGATGCAGATCATTTCAAAACTATGGTTGGGCAGTTATATTTACAATCAAAAACAGAAAAAATGGTACATTTTAGAAGCCGTCCCAAGGGCAATTACATACACGAGGCCGATTGGCAACAACTATATTTGTTGACAGAGCAATGGAAGAACGATTTGTTGTTCTATCAAGAAGACCTGAAGTTTTTGCACAATCTTATCGACACCTATTTTATGTACATTCCCAATCGGGAGGATATTGACCGGTTTGAGGAAATAGAGGAAGGCATCATGAAAATAGATACCCAATGTGCCGATCTTCTTAAAAGAACCGACAAACACCTTAGCCATTTGGGCAACCTGATCGATGATGCCTTTATTTACGATTCGCACCGGTTTAGATCGGAACACGAAGGCTTAGAAGATGAAATAGACCGATTTGTGGCGAACTTTAGGAAACACCGCAAAAGTACCTTCGCAGTTACCGAAAAGGTACTTAAAAAACAGGGTACGGTGGAAAGAACAAAATAGGTTTCGGACCTAGGCATTTAACCAATAACCCACAGGAACCATAGGTTACAGTTCGTATAATGTGCCAGTTTGCTTCCAACAGGTATTGACCAAGTCGCCTAAGTCAATCACTTTTTTAAAACCCTTGGCCTAGTAATGAAATTTACGCTTTGCAACGAGGTACATCATTCCCAATACCAAGGACCCATTCTACTGTTTTCTTTTTATTGCAACAGGAATCAATATTCTTTGGATATCATGTAAAATAGTTTGTATCGCGATTTTTAACCAAATCAATTTAAACCCTAGGAAAGTATGTGCCTGAGACCTATTACCCCTCACCCAGCCACCATTTTCTTTTCTGCGGTTTCCGGACCAAGTTAAATTTTTTGATAGCATGCGTATTAATATGTGCTGCCATGTCCTCTACAGAATCGGTTACGAAAATCAGCTCCATATCCTCCGGACTTATGCTTTCGTTCTTGGCCATGATCTTTATGTGTTGGCAGAGTTCCTTATGAAATTCCGTACCAAATATGACCACGGGAAAATCCTGGATCATTTTGGTTTGGATCAAAGTGATAGATTCAAATAACTCATCCAAGGTTCCCATACCGCCGGGCATTACCACAAAAGCATAGGAGTATTTTATCAAGAGAAACTTTCGTACAAAAAAATAACGGATGTCTATCCACTTGTGAACATACGGATTCGGTTTTTGCTCAAAAGGAAGAATAATGTTACAGCCCACCGAATAGCCACCTGCTTCATAAGCGCCCTTATTGGCCGCCTCCATAATTCCTGGACCGCCACCCGTCATCACGGTAAACCCTAAATTGGCCAAGGCCGCGCCTACTTTCTCCGCCTTTTGGTAATACACATTGTCGGGTTGAAAACGGGCAGAACCAAAAACGGTGACGCACGGGCCCAAAAAGTGCATTTTCCGAAAGCCTTTGATAAAACTGAACAGTACTCTTAGGGTAAAGAAAAGTTCACTGAACCGAGAACGGGGTCCCGTTAAAAATTTGGATTCTTCCGGTTGTAAAGGATTCTTGTTCATAGTAAAGAAGATCGGAATATAAAGAAAACAATGTACGTATAGCTACAAAACTCCCTTGTTAAAAGATTAAAGAAATGCACTACTATGAGCCAAAGTGCCATAGGTTTGGAATAGGCGAATCTTGCTTTTCAACCTACCTGTAAGGCAGGCAGTTCTAGATTTAGAAATCTAGTCCAAAATAATATGATACTAGGGTTGTGTGGTATGACCTAGGTCATTTTGTGATGCTAGGCCATAGCATAGTTTTGATCTTGACCTTAGCATTAAACGGAACAAGAAAACAAAACAATGATACGCGACTATTCAAAAAACTACAGTGACCTTACCAAAGCCATGCAAAAATTGGGCGGACGAATTCCCGAAACCATGAAAGGTTTTTCCGAATTGCATGCGGCCAGGCATAAGATATTCCAATTCTATTTGGGAAAACATGAATTAGTGGCTTCCATCTACAGGACGCATCGCTTTCCATGCCTTTTTAATGCCATTTACCAAGAGTAATACCATAAAACCAATGGCAAGACCTACCAAAAACTCACCAATAATTGATGGAATAGCGTGAACTAGATCATGTATAAAGGGAATATTGTGTACAAAAATACCACCGGCCACCAATAATAAAGCAATGGTGCCGATAACGGCAAGACTTTTTACCACTATTGGGAGTGAATTTACCAATAAGCGGCCTATTTTATCGGAGAAACTGTTTTCCTCTTTGTTAAGTTTGATGAGCCTTAAGCCAAAATCGTCCATTCTAATGATGACGGCTACAATGCCATATACGCCCACCGTAGCAATCAATGCTATGACCGAAACCACCAAAATCTGGGTAGTCAGTATTTCATTTACGACGGTACCCAAAGCGATAATCACAATTTCTACGGACAAAATAAAATCTGTTCGTATGGCCGATTTTATTTTGTCCTTTTCAAGACTCAATATTTGTGCCTTGGACAGATTTGTTGTAAGACGGCTCTCCTTTCCGTGCTCGTGCGGCACAAAGAATTCATAGACTTTTTCCGCTCCCTCATAGGCGAGATACAAACCGCCCAATACCAAAATAAAGATTACGGCTATTGGAATAAATGCACTCAATAAAAAAGTTATGGGAAGAATAATCAATTTGTTGAGAAAGGAACCTTTGGTAATGGCCCAGAGCACGGGAATTTCGCGAGCGGACACAAAACCCGATGCCTTTTCGGCATTTACGGCAAGATCATCGCCCAAAATACCGGCCGTTTTTTTGGCCGCTACCTTACTCAATACGGCAACGTCATCCATAAGGGCCGCAATATCATCTAAAAGTGCAAAAAACCCTGATGCCATGTATAACGTTTTAATATTTCAATCTTAAAAGAAAAGTTTCCTTCTAAAAATTAGTATTTGTTTAGTGCTATTAGCGTCTTCCCTAGTACATTATCTTCTCCAAGAACTTTCCTGATCCAATCCACGAATTTAGTCGATATAAATTAACAGAAAACATTTTATGGAAGGATAGCATCTATATTTGAATGTATCAAGTCAAATACTTTCTTTCGATGCAGGCGTGCGGACTTTAATCAAATTAAAAACCTCAACTAACCATAGAACAAAGAAATGCCGTCACCTGCCCTGCTTTTCCTTTTTCATAACCACGGTGCGGTACGGGAAAGGGATTTCTATACCTTCTGCATCAAAGCGTTTTTTAATACTTTCAAATACATCGCAACGCAGATTAAAGGAATCTATAAAACTAGGTGCCCATGCCCATGCGCGTATCGTTACCGATGAATCGTTCAATTTTGTTAAGGCTACCCGCACTTTTGGCTTGCCATCCTCGATATCCTGCTCGGTCCTATTATCATAGATCAAAGGATGCTTTTCGCATTCGTCCTGCATTATTCTTTTTGCCAAATCTACATCGCTGTCGTAGGAAATTCCTATTTCTATATGCTCACAACATTTAAGTTCCCCTAAATCGTAATTAATCAATTTTTCTTTATTGATGATCGAATTGGGGATCACGATCATTTTGTTCTCAAAATTTCGGATTACGGTGTGCCTCAAGGTAATATCCACGACCGTACCTACCATAGTGTCCGTTATTTTAATGATATCACCAATTTTAAACGGTTTGAACGATATGATAAAAATACCGCCGATAAGATTCGACAATGCTTCTTGGGACGCCACACCGGCAACCAGAGCAATGATTCCCGCCCCGCCCAAGGCTGTCTGTGCAACGCCTCTTAAACTGGGAAAGGCCAACAGGGCAAATAGTGCGCCGGTAAAACAAACACTAAAAACAGCTACATAGCGAAGAAACTTAAAGGCAGTAGGGTCTTCCTTATTCTGAATTTTCTTTGTGATACTGCGTTTGAACCACATGTTGGTAGATGTTGCAAATACTATGGTCAGCACCGCTAAAAATCCTAAATAAAGAACCAAATTGAAATTATGCTTTAATGCACCATATTTCTCTTCGTCCACAAAAACTACGCTTAAGGCAATAATTCCGAGTACCGACCAGATTGCATTGAGCACTCGTTTAACCAGCACTACTGTAAAAGATTTTTCCCCGGGATATCTCTTTTGCTCTTGCTTCAACATCCATTTATAGAGGACATTGGTAAGCAGGTACAGGACAAAAACAGTTATAACTACACCTGCGGCATAGATAATAAGAGACTTATAGGTTTCAAAAAATTCCTTCATAGTTTCAGTTAATGGGAATATAGGTTTTGTGCTCTAAGGAGCTCCACTAGTATATCGTATACCCTATAAATGTACTACCGCTTTCATTTAGTTTGGACAAATTAGAAGAAATAATCTTTTGCGACCGTAAAATTACTGCCAACCGCCGCCCAAGGCCTGATACAAATCCACTACGGCCTGCATTTGGCTGTTCTTGGCATTGACGAGATCCAAACTGGAATTCAAGGCATTTTCTTCTGCCCGTAAGACCTCCAAATAATTCGCAAGCCCATTGTTCAATAATTCTTTGGAATAGTCCGTTGCCAAATCATAGGCGTTGAACTCATTTTCCTTGATGGAGATTTTTTGCGATGCGGTGCTATAGGCGAACATGGCATCCGACACTTCCTTACTGGCCGTTAAAAGCGATTGCTTAAAATTTAGGCGCGCTTGTTCTTGCTGTGCTTGCGATACTTCATATTGTGTCCTAATACGCCTTCCATTAAAAATAGGCTGGGCAAGACCACCAATAAATGTCGCGAAGATGGAATTTGCACTGAACAAGGTAGTGAAATCCAAACTTTGGAGACCGGTGCTGGCAGATAAGGTCAACGACGGATAAAAATTACTTCGGGCCACATTGGTCAGTTCAAAAGCATTGCGCAATTGAAATTCCGCCGCAATAACATCGGGCCTGTTGCTTAATAATTGAGTGGGCACGCCCAAGGGCAAGTCGGACGTAATCTCCTGTTGTTCCATGGTAGACCTTTCCATCTCCGAGGGCATGTCTCCCAACAAAATAGATAACGTGTTCTCCAAAATATGCGATTGGTTCTTTAGATCTACCAAAATGGCCTGAGCGGTATAGACCAAAGCTTCGGTCTGCTTTACTCCTACTTCGGTAACATTGCCTGCCTCTTTTAGGGCTTTTGAGGTTTCTAGACTGTTGCCCCTAGTGGTAATGGTCTGCTCGGTAATTTGAATCTGTTCGTCCACCGCCAATAATTGATAGTACACCGATGCAATATTGGCGATCAAACGCGTTTTAACCGCTTGGTGGGCCGCTACTGTTTGCAAATAATCTGCCCTGAAAGCACGTTGGGTACTGCGTATCTTTCCCCAAACGTCAGCCTCCCAAGATAGTGCGCCCGTCAATTCATATTGATCTAAGGCACCATCAAAGAACGATCCGAACTGACTGTTTCTAGCCAACTCTTGGTGTGTATATTGCGCCCTAGTGGAAAGTGTTGGGTAGTACCCCGCTTTTCCTTGTTTAAAATAGGCTTCCGAGGCCATAATCTGCTGAAGTGCCACGCGGATATCAATATTGCTTTCCAAACCATTTTCAATATAGACGGTAAGCACGGGGTCAGTGAACAGCTCGCGCCAAGAGACATCGGCCAAGGTAAGGCTGTCCTTTGGCACATTATCGGTCCGGAAACCGGCTTCCTCCAATTCCATATCCGGTGCGGTATATTCTTTCGCAACAAAGCAGGATTGTAAAGTCAGCAGGGAAATAGAGATGAGACTGTATTTTATAGTAATAGATGTATTCATTTTCTTAAACATTTTAATAGTACACATTAAGACTCCTCAATTTCAGGTTTTGGTTTGGAGCTCACTTTCTCCTGCAACCATTGGAACAGCATGTACAACAAGGGGATAACGAAAATTCCCAAAACGGTACCAATTAAGAGTCCGCCAACGGCACCTGTTCCAATGGCCCTATTTCCCTCTGATCCTACACCTGTGGCCAAAACCAGTGGCATCAATCCAAAAATAAAGGCTAGGGAAGTCATTAGGATGGGACGCAAACGTGCTTTTGCACCATCTACACCCGCATCAAAAATAGTTTCGCCCTGTTTTCTTCGCTGTATGGCAAATTCCACGATCAAAATAGCGTTCTTGGCCAACAGCCCTATCAACATAATGAGCGCAATCTGGAAGTAGATATTATTCTCCAAGCCCGCGAGCTTCGTTGTGATGAAGGCACCAAAAATGCCTAGCGGCAAGGACAGTAATACGGCAAAGGGAATAAGATAGCTTTCATACTGTGCACTTAACAAGAAGTACACGAATAGGATCACCAACAACAGAATTACCCCTGTTTGGTTGCCTGCTGCCAATTCCTCCCTAGTTAGACCCGAATAGGCCGTGGAATAATTACTTGGTAGCGTTGCCGCTATCTCTTCTACCGCGGCAATACCGTCTCCCGTACTAAACCCGGGATTTAGGGCAGCCGTAATAGAAGTTGAATTGAACAGGTTAAAACGGGTAACCGATTGTGGCCCAAAGGTGCGCTCCAGCGTAACGAATTGGGTAATGGGCGCCATTTCACCCGATCCCGTTTTTATGAACATATTGCTAAGGTCCTCCTTTTGGGAACGATCTTCGGGCAAGGCTTGGATATACACTCTAAACTGCTTTCCAAATCGGGAGAAATCCGCAGCATAGATACTTCCTATGTAGCCCTGTAAGGTATTAAAAATAGCGTTGATGTTCACACCGTATTCCTTGGCCACGGGCATATTGATATCCAATTTATACTGTGGATATTTGGTGCTAAAAGAGGAATTGGCATATTGAAATTCCGGCCGCTGGCTCAGCTGTCCGATAAAATCCTGATTGGCCTTGTCCAAATCCGCAAAATTTCCTCCGGTACGGTCCAATAAGTTGACCTCCACACCGGCCGAGTTACCAAAACCGGGAATACTGGGTGGTGAGAAAAAGATGATATTGGCTTCCGGTATCGTGGCAGCTATACCGAACAATTGTCCAATAATGGATTTTACCGAAGTGGCGTCCGTGGTACGTTCGCTCCAATCTTTTAATTTGATAAATCCGAGTCCGAAGTTGTTTCCTGCCCCGCTGATCAAACTTCTACCGTTTATCAAGGTAATTCCTTGAATTCCGTCAATATCCTTTATTTTATCGTAGAGTTTTCGGTTGAGTTCCGCAGTACGGTCAATGGATGCCCCGGGAGGTAGTTCCGTGTTCACAAAAATTAATCCCCTATCCTCATCCGGCACAAAACCGGTTGGCGTAGTGCTAGAAGCGTACCAAATACCACCTACCGCAGCGAGAAGGATAACAAAATTTATCCATTTATGACGATATAAAAAACCTAAGGATTTTCCGTATTTCTGAGTCAAGGCTGAAAAACCTTTATTGAAACCGTCATAAAAGCGTTGCAGTATGGTCTTTTTCTTTTCTTCCTCGCTATGGGGTTTTAGAAAAATAGCACAAAGTGCCGGACTCAAAGTCAAAGCATTTACGGCCGATATAATTATGGCAACGATCAAAGTAACCCCAAACTGTTCATAGAAAACTCCGGATGGGCCGGTAACAAAGGTAACCGGTACAAAAACCGCGGCCATGACCAAGGTAATGGATACAATTGCACCGGAAATCTCGTGCATGGCCTCCAACGTAGCTTTTTGCACATCCTTGGCACCTTGGTCAATTTTGGCATGCACCGCCTCCACCACCACAATGGCATCATCTACCACAATACCAATAGCCAAAATCAATGCGAAAAGGGTCAAAAGGTTGATAGAATAGCCAAAAAGGTTCAGGAAGAAAAAGGTACCAATGATAGAAACAGGAACGGCAATGGCGGGAATTAAGGTCGACCTAAAATCCTGCAAAAAGATAAATACCACTATAAATACCAAAAGAAAGGCTTCAATTAGGGTCGTTACCACTTTTTCTACGGAGGCATTCAGAAATTCGTTGGTGTCATAAGGAATTACATAAGCTATACCCTTCGGAAAATCCTTTTCAAGTTCTGCTAAAACTTTCTTTACTTCTGTAATAATTGCTTGGGCGTCGGAACCTTTGGTCTGGAAAACCCCGATAGCCAAACTGGGATTGCCATCCGTTCTGCCACTAGCGGCATACGATTGCGCATCGAGTTCTATTTTGGCAATATCCTTTAAGCGCAGGAAATCGCCATTTCCTAAGGATTTTAAGATGATATTCTCGTATTGCTCTTGGTTGCTATACCGACCCTGATACGTAATTACGTACGAGAAAGCCTCACCGCTATTTTCACCAATGGTTCCCGCAGCGGCCTCTTGGCTCTGCTCGTTGATGGCTGCGCTAACATCGGCAGGGGACAGTCCGTAAGCGGCTAGTTTATCAGGTTTTAGCCAAATACGCATAGCATAATCCTTGGCGCCAAAAACGCTCACGTTACCCACGCCGCTAACACGTTGAAAAGCGGGAACGACATTGATCTTTAAATAATTTTGTAGATACGTATCATCAAAATCTTCATTCTCCGTAAAAAAGCTTATGAACATTAGGGCACTGGTCTGTTGCTTTTGGGTAAGCACGCCGGTTTGTCTAACCGCCTGTGGCAACAACGGATCGGCCCGTGCCACCCGGTTCTGTACGTTTACCGCTGCAATATCCGGATTTACCTCTTGGTCAAAATAAACGGTAATGTTCGCGGTACCGTTATTGGTGGCCGTAGAAGTAAGATAGGTCATCCCCTCAACACCGTTGATCTGCTCCTCTATGGGGATAATGACACTTTCCAATATGGTAGCTGCCGTTGCCCCAGGATAGTTGGCCGATACCTGTATGGTGGGAGGCGCAATATCCGGATATTGGGTTACGGAAAGCGATTGTAGACCCAAAACACCGAGTATTACGATAATAATGGAAATTACCGTGGATAATACGGGCCTTGTTATAAATGTCTTTAACATTGTCTCTAAATTTTAAAAAATCTTATTGGAACTCTGTTCTGATGGGCTGCGCAATACTATCAAAAGCGACCGGTTGTGGCCGTATGGCCATACCGTCACTGACCTTGCCAACACCTTTCGCAATAATGGTCTCGCCTTTTTCAAGACCCGTTTCTACAAGAAACAAAATACCGCTCCGCCCCCTAATCGTAATGGCTTTAGCAGTTGCCACCATCGTATTGGCAGAATCTTTTTGTAGGGTATAGACAAACCTGTTATTCTGGTTCTCAAAAGTAGCTTCTTGAGGCACCACCAAAACGTCTTTATATATTTTGGGTATTTTAATGGTGCCGCTATTGCCGTTATTTAGTAGGCCGTTTGCATTGTTGAATAAGGCCCTAAAAGAGACAGTGCCCGTATTTTTATTGATTTGTGAATTAATGGTCTCAATAGTTCCCTTTTCGGCATATTCACTACCGTTGGCCAAGATCAAGGTGACCTGGGGCAGGTTTTTTATTTTATCTTCTTTTGTCGTACCCTCCGCATTTTGGAAAAAATCCAGATACTCCTTCTCGTTCATGGAGAAAAATCCGTAAACCTTACTAACATCGGACACTGTAGTCAAGGCTTGTTGATCGGCAGGGCTTACCAAAGAACCTTTACGCAACCTAATTTGGCCTGCATAACCGTCTATGGGACTTTTAATGGTAGCATACCCTATATTTGATGTGATGCTATTATAACCACTTTTGGCCTGTTGTAATTTGGCTTTGGCTGTCTCTAACTGTACCTCGCCAATGATATTCTTTTTTACCAAGGGTTGCAGTTTATCTACCTCTACTTGGGCCGCGTTTACATTTGCCTTGGCGGCGGCGGCATCTTGCGTCAATGCTTCGGTTTCCAATAGAAATAAAGTTTGTCCCCTACGTACTTTTTCTCCTTCGTCCACTAAGACCTCGGTAATGTAGCCAGCGATTTTAGCCCGCACCTCACTATTGACTATCCCTACTATACTGGTTGGATAATCGGTATAGGTGGTGACGGTCTTGGTAGGAATTTCTATGACCGGTAAGGACATGGCCTGCATACCTTGTGCCGGATTTTGGCCGGCCTTGTCACTGCCACAGGCAGCTAAAAGCAAAAATATTAGGAAGGGAATACTATTTTTCATAATCGATTTTATAATTGATTTCATCCGTTGTACCTAGTTTGATTATTTCCAGTTTTAAAAATAAATGTCATTCGATATTGTGCTTTAAAAGTCTTATTATATCTTTTCGAATGTACTTCTGAGTTGATAGTGTTCGGGTAAATGGTATCGGCTTAAAATAAAACCGCATATTCCGACTAATTATAGAAGACTATTGATCTCCTTAATTTTTTTATTGATCCGTTCGCCCTCGTCTTTCAAATAGTCCTGAAAGACTTGGCTTATATTTTTTTCCTTATCGAACTTAGTTGGGTTATTACGTTTATTGAAATTGTTTATCTTTTCTACAATTTCCAATTCTTTAGCCAAAAGGGTACGGTGCTGTTGTATTGCGTTTTTCACGTAACCATTGGCACATCTGTAATAGCGTTTTCTGTCTCCCGATTTCTTGTAATAGGCTACAAAACCGAGCTGTACCAATACCTTTAAATTGTTCGAGGCCGAACTCCTGCTCGCGTTATTAATTTCCACGATTTCCTCAAAGGCCAATCCGTCTTCCGAGGAAAGGATTAAGGTGGCGTATATACGTGCCGCAAGTGGCGACAGTAGGGTCTTTTTTTCTACGCGAATACCTACTTCCTCTATTAACCGCTGTTTTTCTTCTGTTATCATGTAGTACTTTTTCTAAGAAGCTGCAAAGATAACAATCAGTTCGTTCTATTTCGAACCAAATAGATAAAAAATTTGTTAAGACACGTTTGGAGGGGTTTTTAAAAATGGACAAGTTGCAAGTGACAAGAGGCAAGAGGCAAGAGGCAAGAGAAAAGAGAAAAGAGAAAAGAGATAAGCGAAAAGAGACAAGAGACAAGAGACAAAAGAACCTAAAAACTAATTTTTAAGGTGAAATTGAGTTTGAGACTTAAACTTGAGCTTGAGTTTGAACTTGAACTTGAAACCTCCTTAACTAAAAATTCGTTTTGACCATACGATACTGATCAAAACGAATTTTTTCTACTTTATACTTCTTACTTTAACGCAAATTGGGATAAAGCTTAGGCTACTAGAGCTGCTTGAATCTTATTCCTCCATTTATCGGCAATGTCTAGCTCTCCGCTAACTTGAAAGTTTTCATCGGCATCAAATAGTTCAAAAAACTCGGGCAAAGCACCTCCGGCAGGAGAAAAAGCCAGTCGTATCCCGTCCAAAACCTCGCTCGTATTTTTACCGTTTCTTGTGCTGTGCATCTTTTTTTCCACACTGCAACTGCGTATCTTTCCAAGATCTATATCCTGGTGTATTTCTGCCTTAGGCGTTTTCTTATAAAAATAAACGTGCTTGGTCTGGCTATCCATCCCAATCGCAAAATTGTTCAAGGTATCGTACTCCGTTACGTGTCCTTTATGCGGTACGGCAAAACTTTCTAAATGAGTATATAAATCATTTTGCTTTTTTCGGCTACCTCTAGCCATTGCTATAAAAGGAAGGATTACGATAGTTACTAGTATGGCGGTAATAATTAAAACTCCTATTTCCATGATATTGATATTTTAGTGTTTTATATAGACGTGATAGCCTATGCTTAGACGCAATAGGCAATTGAATATCACAAACGGATATTCATAAAAAACTACTAAAACAAAGAGTTACCAAAAGGAATGGAAAGGAAAAATGAGCCGTTTAAGGGAAGCTGACAGTACTACGGTAGTATCCCAAAAAAGGCGATCTAAAATCCGGTCACCTTGTATTTTGTGGGGCGTTAAGAGGCACCAAAATGATGAACCTACAAGATGTGAAGCCGGTTCTTCTGGCAGTTCGGTTAGGGTAAACTGAGCCGAAGTCAAATCGCCGGAAATATAAACACCAAAACCTGAATGAGGTTGAAAATCTGTTTCGGTCGTACTTAGACCAAACTTACCGGATGGTGAAGTAGCACTGTGGAATTTGCTGGCAAAAAATGCCAAAAACATAGTTGCAATTCCGACAAAAGCTAAGCGTTTCACGCCGTAAAATTATAATAAGTTCGTAATAAAACGAACTTTTTGAAATAAATTAGCTGTAAATTTATTTTGGAAGATTTCTTTTGGATAATTTAGCCCTTGTCAATATTTTAAAAATACCCTAAAACAAACACTCAAAAAGGATACCCAATAGCAAAATTAAGTATCAAATTATCATCACCCCCACCAAAAAAGGGCGTTCGGATGCGTTCACCTTCTGGCAAATACGGTACTTGTAAGGGCGAGGCCAAATCGAACCGAATTACGAAATTTTGAATATCTACACGCAGTCCAAAACCTACCCCTATGCCCAATTGCTTTACCCAATCGGGGCCAAATTTTCCCCGGTCGTACAATTGTTCGTTGAATTCCCTTCCTTGGGTATCCGCTTCATCATCTTGGGTAATATCATTTGTCAACCAAACGTTTCCGGCATCCGCAAAAAAGGCACCTTTTAGATAGGACCAAATAGGAAAGCGATATTCTACATTGCCTTCCAAGCGCAAATTACCAGATTGGTCAAAGAAAGTGGTGGTATCGTTATTCTCGGGAATAAAGCTTCCCGGACCTAAGGAACGAATTTGAAACGCCCTTACACTATAGGGGCCACCCGAGAAAAATTGCTTTACGAAGGGCAAGGTGTTGGAGTTGCCATAAGGTATTCCCCAACCGGCATATAATCTACTAACCAAGGTGCGCTCTTTCCCTAATTTAAAATAGTAGCGAAAATCTACATCGGCCTTGGCGTATTGGGCGTATTCCAGTCCAAAAATGGTTTCATTGCTTCCGGCTAGTAAGCCAAGCGTATTTCCGGCAATATCAATACTGGAGGACACGAAAAACGGCCTAGTTTTATTCTCGTCAACCAATTCGTTATAGGTAAAGGTATAATTTAGGCCAGCAATGAAACGCTGGTCAAAACTGCGTTTTAAAAAGGGATTATTATCCAAAATTGCATCAAATTCATCGCTAGTTTCTGCCAAGTTAACGTAGTTGAGGCTAATGGGATTAAATTCATGGTACACAAAACGGTTCGCATTCCAAGTATAGCCAAAGGAGCCGTTAAACGATATAATCGTGTACAACTGACTTCTTTTAAGGATGTCCCCCCCAACACTTACCTTGGTCTTGGGAACGGCATACCTAAAACGACTGGGAGAAAAAGGCACGAGTCTGGGAATAAGCAGTTCTGTCCTTAAACCGGCAGAGATACTACTAAGTCCAGAATTCTTACCTGCCGCCAATTGGGTCTCGTAGCCAAAATTACCTATAATACTAAAGGTCTCCCCGCCATTAAAGAGGTTCCTGTTGGTATAGGTAAGTGAGATACCAGGCCCTGCAAAACCATTGGATTTGGTCACGGCCTGCAATTCTGCCCGCATAGACCTTTTGGTTAACGGGGAGAGAAAAATATCGGCATATAAAGAACCTGTACTGTCCACGGCCGTGCTATCGACTTCATTAAACCGAATATTCACGAACTTATAACTTCCCAAGGCAGATAATCTGTTACTGGTAAGCCGTGCCGTCTCCGCATTGTACAATTCCCCTTCATCGAACAAAATGTAGGGAGCCAATTTTTCTGCTTTAAAAAATTCTTCTTGTTGTATAAAAGAGAGTCCGTTTATACGTTCGGGTTCCGCAGTTGTTGCCGCGGTATCATTGGCAATTGAATAATTTGGATAAACTGTAACCGAGTCCACCGTAAAAGGAAGCACAGCTTTTTCAGGTAAATTTTTCTTCAATCTTAAAAATAAATCAAACTTTTTAGTGTCGTATTGATTTGTATCGGCTTCAAAAATCAGGAAATCGGGATTAAAATTGTAATAGCCCTTTTGTTTTAATTGTTGGTCTATGCGTTCGCGTTCGTATTTCAACACTTGCAGGTCAAAACGGTCTCCAGACTGCAAGGTGGTATTTTCCAAAGCGCGTTCAATTTCTGCATACACGGCCAAGGAATCGCTATCCAATTTAAGTTCTGCCAAGGTGTACGGAGGTTCCAAAGCTACCTCGTATTCTAATCCTGCGAAATTTTTGGTACTATCTATTTTTGAACTTACCGAGCTATAGAAAAAACCTCTATTATCCAAACGGTTCAGCATCAGCTCGGCCATGCGCGACCTATTTCCCTCGGAAAAATAAACGGGTTGCTCGCCAAACGTTTTGTTCAACCATTTGCTTACGAAACCCGACTGCTTTTTTTCCCATCGGTAATGATAATAAAGTCCCAAGCGCATTCCTAAAAACTTGGAATTGGGCAGCGGCCGCAACAAGCCTTCTAATTCCTGTTTGGTTTTTCCTAAATCGGCAACAGCTTCATCTACCGTCACCTGAAGCTCCGCGCCGGTGTAAATTCGTTGCCCATCGGGTATGAATTGTTGTACACTACAAGAGGATACTATCGCAAATGCCACTACTGCTAGAATACTTTTATATGTAATTTTCTTTTTCAAGATTTACTCTTTCTCTTTTTTGGTTTCCGAATCCTTTTTAACACCTTCTTCGTTCTCCTCTTTTAAAGGGTTAAAGAGCTGACTGAATTTATTGAATTCCCTGTTCAATATCAAAGCTACTCCGGTTACGAACAATTGACCGTCAATGATATTTTCATATTCATTTTTTCTAAAACCCCGTAGTCTGTATTGTCCATTTTTAGACAATAGGTATTCCAAGCTTACGTTGCCAATAATGGGTGTTTCGTCCTGCCCGGGCTGTGCGCTTCCTTCTACATCTACCGCACTTCCGGCGGTAACGATCAATCTATCGTTAAACAATTTTTTCCGTGCATTTATGTTCAGTTGAGTGCGGTTCTGTGGGTTATCGCCTTGGTAATCCGTAAAACTATCCAAATCAAAAGCGAGTTCAAAACCACTATCGCCCAAAAGCTTATCCGAAAAAGTATTAAGCTCTCCAGATAACAAATCGTTGACATTATCCCTTGCAAAAGCGGCCGTTCCCCCTGCGCTCCCGTCGTTGCCGGAATCTGGATAAAATCTGTTCAAGGCCAGTAAGGAAAATACCTGTTTGTTCAATTGGGCTTCTTGTTGATTCAATTGTTGCACTCTAGCATAGACCCCACCGCCCAAAGCACCCTGTTCATCCTCCGGCATGTCCAAACCAAAGGACAACTCCGGTGTTAGCAGTTCGCCATCTACATTCAGGTACACCTTAAACGGCAACACCTGCCTATATTTTCCGGAAACGCTTACATCCTGACCGGAAGTTACGCTGGACATCAGCGGTGCGGCGGAAGTTTCTAGGTCGTAAATTGCGGTAACGTCCAAAGATGCATCCGTAGGGCTACCGTTCCAGGTAATGCTGCTGCCGGTTTTTATTTCGAATCTTCGGTTGACAAGATTGTACAGACTGGCGGCATAGAATCCAGAATTCAGCACGTATCTTCCGGATAGGTTTATTCTTCCGTTGGGTTCAATGTTCAAATTAAGGGCAGCGTTGCCGGATACTTGAAGCTGATCTCCCGTGCGCTCATCTATGATGATCTTAAAAACGGCATCGTCCGCAATCTCCAATACCGCCTGTACATCCATGCCCTTGAAGAAAGTGTTAGTTTCTTCCTCGTCTTTTCTTGTAAGAATAGCATCGGTATTTTCTCGGTTCACAAAAATGACAACCCCTTCGCGCTCCTCCACGTCTAATTGTGATTCCGGCACGACATAGGTTACATCGGTCACTTTTCGTATTCTTAGCTTTCCTTTTACTATCGGAAGTTGCAAATCGCCCTTAACGGTAATATCCGCATCTAGGTTGGCATTGCCATAAAATAGTTCGTTATCTTCTTTGGTGGAGTTGAGAACGCTAAATTTTTCTGTATTGAGTTTTAGGTCAAATGATGGATTGGCCATGTTCTCCGTGCCTATTTTTCCATCCAAGGTAAAACTGCTATTGTTGGCATCCACTATTTTAAAATTATCCAGATAGATAACTTCCGAGTCCAACTCCAAAGTTTCATTTGGGATTTTGAATGTTGCATTGATGCTTTCCAACTTAAACCCTACCGAATCAATGTTGATCGAGCCCGAATATTCGGGTGCCACCGTTGTTCCCGAAAGACTTATTTGACCAGAAATGGTACCCTTGGATTCCGTTAAGGCCCCATTCGTAAAAGATTCTATGAATTTCATGTCCAAGCGGTTCATGTCCAGATCCAGATCTAGAACAGCACCGGTTTCGGCAGCTGTATAATTGCCAATAAGGTCAACATCGGCTCCACCGCCCTTTAATCCCAAATTAAACTCGTAGGCATTGGATTTCATATTCATTGATGATGCCTTAAGGGATAAATCACCCAATGGAACATCAAAAACATATAGTTGAGCTACTTTGAAATCCGCTACAAGACCGCTGGTACTAAAGGGATTCTCTATTATAAAATCCCCGTTTACTAGTCCGGTAATGAGTCGCTCATCAGGATTTAATAAACTTAAAAAAGTTTGTAGTTTAAAATCGGAGAAACTAATGCCCAAATGTTCCTTATCCATTCCCGCAATGGTGTTGCTAAACGTCAATTCCTGAGTATCCCTGTTGAATTTAAAATTCTTGAACGCTAAAAAATTGGTTGCAAAGACGATTTCGTTATCGGCAGGAACCGTCCAATCTTTCTTGTTGAAAATAAGATTTTCCGGACGGATGCGTAACTGAAAGCTGTCCTTGGTATAGCGCATCTCCGAATCTATGTTTACCACGGCTTCCCCTTCATCAACCGAATTGAAACTCAATTGTAATTTTTTATCCTTCAATTTGCCTTTAAAAGCTGTTTTTTTAATATGGATAGGCGACGCCTGTAGATTTGAAAAACCGGCAGAAAAGCTTAAATCGGTACTATTGCCAAGAACGGAAAGGTTTAAACTATCTACAGAACTACCCTTATAATTAGCGAAGGGTACATATACTTCTGCCTTCATCTTTTTGGCCATGGCATCAAAATCTGCCCTTATAATAATGGAATCCAGTTGATTTATATCCCTAAAGAATACTTCGGTCAACACAGGATTTGGACGTAACCTAAGGTTCATTTGTACGCGCACGGCATCTGAAACAGGCGCGGTTTGGGTAGTGTCCCTAAAGTAATTCTTTAGCTGTCTGGTCAATGCGGCGGTAATGGCATTTGGCGCGGCATTGGAGGTCAGGGCACCGTTTAAAAAATCGCTATTCAGGGTAATTTCTGTGCTTTGCGAATCTATTTGGGAGGAGAGCCTAATAGCGCCTATTTGGTATTGCTTATTGTCGTAGACCACCAGACCGTTCTGTATTTCAGCGTCCAATTTAAAATCGGATGTATTTCCTTGGAAATCCGCCTTCAAATTCAAACCCGTTTTAATTTGCGCATCGGTAAGTCCCAAGGCATACAGATCTGCACCAATAACATTGAGGTGCAATCTTATTTTTGGGGCGATGCTATCTAGGGCAAGTGCGAGCTTGGAATCAAAATGTAAGTTCGCATCCTCAAAACTTAGTTTAACATCCCCTACTCCGTTTGTCATCTTACCGTTAAGATCCAATTTGGAAAAATCGTAGCCTGCAAAATCCAATTGATTAAAATCGGTCTTCAAAATGGCATCTAGCGTATTCAAATTTTTACCGCCACCTGAAACCTCCATCGTAAATGCGAGTCCGCCCAATTGCGGATTATGAAGTAATTCGTCCAAGCGCAGGCTATCTACCCCTAGATTCCCGCTGAATTGGTTTCCGTTTTTACCGTCATAGCTTACAGTAAGCATGGCGTTCCCTTTTGGCGAACTGACTATTGCTTCCGCAGTTATGGCATTTAAGCTTCCTTTTCCCGATGCCTCCAGTGCCAGTGTTTCAGGAACGGAAATGCCTAATTCTTCTTCCGATATAAAATTAAGAATATCTCGTTTGCCAGTTTTTGCCATAAGCTTGGCTACATCAAAAGACAGCGAATCTGGCTGCATGACATCATAAACTAGCATATTTGCAGCAATGTTGGTCTGCTCTCCCCATTGAAATTGGGTGTCCACTATTTGGAGCACGTTCAAGGTACCGGTTGCATAAATTTTTCCTGAAATAGGATACTGCGCCAAGGTGTTCACATATTCGTTGGTTTCCAGTTCCGGACTAAATACAAAAGCGTCTTGGAGCGCAATCTCAACATTGGGAATCGCAATAGCCAAGTTCACGCTTTTCGGACTCTTAAAAATAGCATCCAAGCTACCGTATGTCAGGGAAGCACTGCCTTGTAGACTGCTATTTTTTGTTCGTAATTGTAAACCCGTGAGCGAAGCTCTGCTAGTATCTACGAGAGCCTTAAATTGTAAATGCCTGAGTTGAAAACCACTCTTTTCCTCAAAGGAAAACCGTTCTACCTCTACCGCCAGATTTTTAGGTCCGTACGATAAATCCGCCACGGTCAAGTTAAAATCGGAATAGGCCATGGCATCTGCATTGAACTTTCCCTGTTGCGGATTTATATTTCCTACGGAATACCTAAAAGTATTGTTTTTCAGTGCTATCTCCGATGCCATAATTCGATACTCCGGCCACGAAAACCCTCTTGAAGCCTTGGTTTCATTTGTATCCTTAGTTTCTGAACCTGTGTTGGGAACTTGTAAAGAAATGATGGAATTCTCCAACGACAACGCGTCAATTTCAAAGGTATTCTTTGATAAATCTGCCTTGGGCAAGTCAAGATTTAGCTTGCCTATCGCCACTTGCGCCAACAGGGAATCGGGAAGGGAATGGTAGTTTGCAGTCACATTATTCAATCTTAGCTCGTTCACGGAAATAAAAGGTAGCGGCGATGCCTCCGCATCGGTTTCCGTACTTGAGGGCTTGGTCTGGGTAAAAATTATTTCGGTATCGGTCAGGCTAAGTCCATCCAGCTCAAAACGTAAGGTATTTAAGTCGGTTTCGTCGGCATCCAATCTCAGTTTACCTAATTTTAGACTGCTTTCAATGCCTAAAAATCCGTCTGTATAGGTTAGGTCGAAATCTGTAAAATCCAAGGTTCCTATGGCGACGTCCATAGGTTCTGATATTTCTGGAGGTGTTAACGTATCTTTTGTAGCAAAAGCATCCACCAAAAAACTAAAATTGAAATTTTCTGTATTTTCTTTCCGAGTAATATTCGCTTTAAGACCGACCCAAGAAACCGACTTTACATTGATTTCATTACCGAACAACACTGGTCTTAGGGGAAGGTTCGCTTCCAAGGATTTGGAATAGACCAAGGTATCGCCTGCTTTATCTTCTAAATAAAGTCCCTTTAAAATAATATTTCCTGAAAAACCTATAAAAAGCTTATCTATCGTTACCTCAGTATTGGTTTTACTGGACACATAATCCGTTACTTTTGAGACTATAATATCTTGACCCCAAGAACTTCGAACAAAAAGTACCAGTAAAATAAACACAGCAAAAACCACGGCAAAAACCCTCACCGTACGCCTTAAAAACCTGTATTTTATTCTTTCTTTTCCCACGAATACTGTAAAGGTTAAAAATTTAATTAGTAAAGATCATCTCTCTAAAGGCAAAAATTGACTTGTCAGATAAAAGTAATTGGTTTAGGGCATCTAGGAATAAGAAAAAGAAGGCGTCTTTGAACCGTTTTCATATCAAAAAAGCAAGGTGTAATAGGTTGGTTCGAATTGAATATCTCGTGGTTATGGCTATTGATACAGCTTCCAAAAAAGGTTACTTGCCAATAATTGATATTAACCAGTGATTTATAAAAAATAACAGAGAAGAATATGTCATTTAAAGAAGAAAAAAAACGTAAAAGGAGACGAAATAGTTTTTGGATACTATTGGTATTGGTACTCATAGTAATTTCTGCCATTTTGGTAAATATGCAGCGCGCCATTTAGTTTTTTAACGAGTTCTGTTATTTAAAACCATCTATATTTAAAAAACTAAATAGCCTTATAAAAAAGATGAAAGCAAGCGTACCATCTTTTCCCATAGATGTATGTATTTAGGTCTTGCCAACAGGCTAGTGGCGTCAATTGAAGTGGTAGTCAGTAATTGGCGGAACCAACCGCAAGTGGTGCACGTCTACCAACTTTCAGGCTAAGGGTGTCCCCAACAATCGTATAATTATCCGCAAGATTAAAAACCTCAAGAAATCCGTGTTCCTTTACCGGCAGCTCTGCACAGGCACGCAAAGTGGTAGCGACATTGGAAAATGTAATCCTATTGCCCTCTTCCAAGGTATATTCCCCGTTAAGGGAATTACAACCTCCAAAACCCGTGAGTCTCTTATCCTTATTTTTTAGCATAAAGAAAATTTCACGTTCCTGATCCGCTCCCATGGTTACTTGCTGCCCTTCCAAAGTAATGAGTTTCCAATATTTCTCTGTTATCGGTTCGTTGGAAGTAGCTTCCTTTGTAAAACCTATCAAAGCTTCGTTATTCTTGTTCTAGAAGGTCATTTTATCTTGTAATAGTGTAAAAGAAGTGGCCATTTCCAAGCTTTTTAAATACTTGGCTTCAAGCTATTCTGGATCGGGACAAGCCATTCTTGTCGCCCAAATTTGGCAGAAGAAAATTTTGTTTCCGATTGTCAAGCGATAGGAAGCCATGAAATTATTACATCCGGCGTAGCCGTTTGCCCTTTTGGTTTCGGCGTCTAGCATCAGGTATAAGGGCGAATCCTCTCTACCCATGTCGGAGACTTCGTTAGTGCCCAACCCTTAACGATCCAATTTATGTTTTCAATTTCCATTTTCTGGGCGATGGCAGCACTTTTTCCTTCGATAGTATCCGTTTGGGGGACTACCTTTTTGTTAGTAGCGCAGCTTAAAAAAGTTAGCACCACACCAGCATAGATACGTTGTTTTAATTTCATTTATCGACTTTTAAAAATAATATTGGAATACAAATATATTATTAGTTCGTAAATAAACGAACTTATTTTAATTACATATATCCTAGATTCACAAAGTATCCCGGAACCTTACTATTTATCAATAAAAATCCTCTAGCTGAAAGGAGGACATGCTACTTACCGTGGTATCGATCAATCTCTGATGTTCCTTCAAGTACTCTTGCATCAAAATTCCAAAAGATTTTTCATTCTTAAATTTCTCTGGGTGATTTGTTTTGTTGAAGGTATTTATTTTATCCAGAATTTTTATTTGAACATCCAATGCCTCCCGCTGTCTTTGCAAAGCCCGTATCTGAAAATACTTTGCTACTTTAAAATAGCGCTTTCTATCCCCGGACTTCGTGTAATACTCAATGTATTTTAGTTGGGTAAGGACATTTAGATTTACGGAGACAGAACTTTTGCTTGCACCAATGAACTCCCGTATGGCGTCGAAAGTCAGGCCATTATAGGATGAGGTAATCAGTAGGGCATAAATGCGTGCGGCCAATGGGGAAAGGCCTAGATTATTCTCGTTTATAACACCTATTTCTTCGATCAGTTGCTTTTGTGTTTCGGGAGCTTTCATGCTATTTCTTTTTCTTGATAGTACAAAAATAAAGTTAGTTCGCCAACCTATGAACCAAAATATTAAAAATCTATTGATTTGGGATTCATAGATTTATAAATTGACAAGCTTACTAACATTTCTAATATTCTGAAACAAAATTAAACCCCTAAATTTGCACCCCATAAACCATGCACATGAGCAAAGCTATTTACATAGCCACTACAGAACCCAATAGTGGAAAATCTATCATATCCCTTGGACTAATGCAGTTACTACTGGGCAAAGCTGCCAAGGTCTCTTACTTTAGACCCATAATCGATGATTTTGAACCGGGCGGAACCGACAATCACATCAACACCGTTACCAATTATTTTAATCTGGACATTTCCTTCGAAGATGCCTACGCCTTTACCCGGAGTCAGGTCATCCGCATGAAGAACGAGGACCATGACGATGAGATCATCAGTAAGATCATAGAAAAATACAAGGCCATAGAGGAACAATCCGACTTTGTGCTGGTAGAAGGCACTAATTTCTCTGGAGAAGGTGCGATTATCGAATTCGATATTAATGTAGTCATTGCAAAAAACCTAGGAATCCCCGCTATTATTCTGGCCAGCGGCGTTGGCAAAACAATGGAAGCCTTGGTGGGCAATCTACAAATTGCCTATGACTCCTTTGATGATAAGGGCGTGCAAGTATTGGCCACCATTGCCAATAAGGTACAGCCAGAAAACGTTGCGCTAGTGGTGGAAGGACTCAAAAAACAAATTCCGCCAAGCGTTTTGGTCGCTGCTATTCCCCTAAACCCTATTTTGGCCAATCCTTCCTTAAAAGAGATCAATGAAATCCTGAACGGTAGGGTTTTGTTCGGAAAGGATTATATAAACAATCGTGTGGACGGCTTTAGTGTGGGTGCCATGCAGCTTCGCAACTATCTGAACCATATAAAACAAAACGGACTTGTGATTACCCCTGGCGATAGGGCAGATATTATTTTAGGTGCCTTACAGGCGAATATTTCCACCAATTATCCCAATATTTCTGGAATCGTGCTTACTGGCGGATTACTGCCGGAAGAAGCTATCTGGAAACTGATAGAGGGCTTGGCAGAGGTCGTTCCCATTATTTCGGTAGAAGGCGGTACTTATTCCATTGCAAGCAGCATAGGTGCCATAAACTCGCAGATGTATGCCGAAAATACCGAAAAGATAAAAACGGCTATTAGTGATTTTGAAACCTTTGTGCCAAGCGAAGCATTGGTAGAAAGCTTGATTACTTTTAAGGCTAAAGGTATAACACCGAGAATGTTCCAGTACAATCTACTGAAAAGGGCAAAAAACCATAAGAAACACATTGTGCTTCCGGAAGGAACGGACGAGCGTATCTTAGAGGCCGCCAAACAATTGATAGCTGTAAATGCCGTGGAACTTACCCTATTGGGCAATAAAGCCCGAATTTTAGATACGCTCACAAAATTTGATATTTCTTTGAATCTGGAAAAAATCCGAATTATAGATCCGGCGGAATCCCCAAATTTTGAGGACTATGCCACTACCCTTTTCGAGCTGCGCAAACATAAGAACGTAGACCTTACCATGGCAAGGGACTTGATGACCGATGTGTCCTATTTTGGCACCATGATGGTTCATAAAGGCCATGCGGACGGTATGGTATCCGGTGCTCTACATACGACACAGCATACCATATTACCCGCCCTACAGTTCATAAAAACACGGCCTGGCGTGTCTTTGGTGTCCTCCGTGTTTTTTATGTGTTTACCGGACAGGGTGACCGTTTTTGGCGATTGTGCCATTAATCCCAATCCAACGGCGGAACAATTGGCGGAAATCGCTATTTCTTCCGCCGATACCAGTACGGCATTTGGCATAGAACCACGCATTGCCATGCTATCCTATTCTTCCGGCGCTTCGGGTATTGGAGCAGATGTAGACCGTGTACGCAAAGCCACGGAGCTCGTAAAACAAAAACGACCCGACCTTAAAATAGAAGGCCCCATACAGTACGATGCCGCGGTAGACCTGAAGGTCGGGATGAGCAAACTACCGGATTCCGAAGTGGCCGGGAAAGCGACCGTATTCATTTTTCCCGACCTTAATACCGGAAACAATACCTATAAAGCAGTACAACGGGAAACAGGTGCCTTGGCCATAGGCCCGATGTTACAAGGATTGAACAAACCAGTAAACGATTTAAGCCGTGGCTGCACCGTTGATGATATTTTTAACACCGTTGTTATAACGGCCATACAGGCGAAGGGGCTTTGAGTAGTTTGTAGGTTGTAGTTTGTAGTTTGTAGAGGGAAGTTCATATTTTTTTGAATTTGAATTTGTATTTGTATTTGCATTTGTATTTGTATTTGAATCTGTTTCAAGTTCAATTAATTGTGGTGAGCAGATAGCTTAAAGCGCATAGCTTATAGCGCATAGCTTATAGCGCAAAGCGTATAGCATTTTTTCTGATACTTGACACTTGAACTTCAAAAAGTGAGCAGTGAAAGTTGAAAGTGAGAACTTTTGTAATTAGTAGAAATTTATAAATTTAAGTCCCTATCCAGACCATGAACATCCTTGTCATAAACGCCGGAAGCTCCTCCATCAAATTCCAACTGATACAAATGCCTTTGGAAACCGTCATCTGTTACGGAATGATAGAGCGCATTGGTTCAGATGAAGCGGTTTTAAAGTATACATCGGACGCTGTTCAGATTGAAGAAATCGGGACTATTGCCACGCACAGGGACGGTCTAAAGAAAATTGCAGACCTATTGCTACATCCTAAAAAAGGAGTCATACAAAACAGTTCCGAAATTGATGTGGTAGGACATCGCGTAGTGCACGGTGGGGATTCCTTTTCGGCCACGACCTTCATTACAGAGGCGGTTAAAAAAGAGATTCAGGAATACGCCGCCTTGGCACCTTTGCACAATCCGCATAACTTGGAAGGCATCCTAATTGCGGAACAGTTTTTCCCGGAAGCCAAGCAAATAGCGGTCTTTGACACCGCTTTTTTCCAGACCATGCCTGTAAAAGCGCGGAAATATGCCATTCCAAATGCATTATACGAAGACCATGGCATACAGGTATACGGATTTCACGGCACCAGTCACAAATACGTCTCCGAAAAGGCGGCAGCATATCTTAACAAGCCAGCAGCAAAGCTGATTACTATACATCTCGGTAATGGCTGCAGTATGACCGCCATAGTGAACAGTAAAAGTATAGACCATAGTTTGGGCTTCGCTCCCGGAAACGGACTCATTATGGGCTCACGCAGCGGAGACATAGACCATGCCCTCATATTTTATTTGGTCAATTCGCTGGGCTATTCCTTGGCAGCCGTAAACGCTTTACTGACCAAAGAAAGTGGTATGTTGGGACTAACCGGTTTTAGTGATCTTAGGGACATCCAAACCGAAGCAGAAAATGGGAATACGCACTGTCAACTTGCCTTGGAGATGAACGCCTATCGGATTAAAAAATATATAGGTGCCTACACCGCAGCCATGAACGGATTGGATGCTATAGTATTTACCGCTGGTATCGGGGAGAATTCGAGCGTACTCAGGCAACTAGTGTGCACCGACATGGACATTTTTGGTATAACCCTGGATGATGCTAAAAATGAGACGAGATCTTCGTCGCCGAGGGAAATCAATACGGATGCTTCCAAAGTCAAGATATTGGTCATTCCTACCAACGAGGAATTGGAGATTGCGAAACAGGCTTTTGGGGTTTGTGGGTACTAATTCCTAAACGATATTTGACGCTAAAATCAAGGGTTCACTATTGCTGTTAAAAACTATAGTACAACCAAAATAGGAGGCATTGGAAGTATATTTTGGGGATGGTTAACTTGGTTCCAATTGATGAATTAGTTGAAGTATCAATCCTAAATAAAAGTAAAAATCGCACCTTCTTAGAAGGTGGCTTTGGCTAGCCGCCATAGGGGGCGACCGGGGTAAGTACTAGAAATCGAACTTTTGTTGATTGTCCTCAACTTTTTTCTCCTCTTTCT